>Ga0208642_1000005_pt1 | contig 151752 bp, 137 predicted proteins | sample ETN02SmetaG_4_FD_185790 | JGI IMG/M metagenome (GOLD analysis project Ga0208642, IMG submission 185790) | Marine microbial and viral communities from oxygen minimum zone, Eastern Pacific Ocean - ETNP2014F10-02SV251 (SPAdes) (version 2) | ecosystem: Environmental > Aquatic > Marine > Oceanic ...
ATATAGTAGCAAGGGCAGTAATTACAAGGAGGCGAATTCAGCCACTCCCAGCGTCACAATTTCGCTGGCCGTAGTGGCAATTGCTGCTGTGGCCGCTGCTCGGCACTCTGGCCGACAACGAAAATAAAACTATGACAATCACGATGTCGCAGACGCTGAGCTTCGATGTCGAAGACCCCGGTGATAGCCCAACCTACTTCTTTGAGGGCGATGGTGCTGAGGATAACGAGACCCTCCCGGTGGATGTCAATTGTCGATTTTTAGCACCTAGCGGATGGGATATTGTCTCCGCAAATACCTCCAGTGGCACAATCGATGTCTATTGGACCAGCACGGATGTTCCAATTGCCGAGTTCATGCAATCGGCTGGGGAACCCCTGCCTGATTTGACCATCACGCTTGGACCAATCGCACCCGAACCTTATGACTGCGACGACGCAGCGACCCACTGTATTAGTCTGGACGACGGCATGACATTCACACCAAACAAGCTGTCAGTAAGTAAGGGCGACACGGTGGTTTTCGTCTGGGAAGGGAATGCCGACGTACACAATGTTGCGGAAGTTAATGGTGCTAATGATATCGACTACAACGACGGATTCCGTTCAGGCAATCCAACCTCGGATGATGGATACTGGATACTCCCAGCCGAAGAAACTGCCGTCAAGGGGACCCTTTACTATGTGTGCGAACCGCACGCCATGATGGATATGCGCGGCAGTATAACCGTCGGTGAACCACCGGCCGATGAGGGTGAGCCGCTCGATGAGGATAGTGGACTTCCCGGACCGGGGGCTGTGTTTGCAGGCGCTGCCATTATCGGCGCTGCATTGCGCCGCCGCCGTTAGGCGTATTCCAAAATAGCCCCCGCACCTGCGACTCCGTGAGCGACTGCCTCTTCTGCAAGATTCGCGACGGGGAACTCCCGGGCGACTTGGTCTACGAAGGCGACACAGTGCTGGCGTTCAACGACATCAATCCTCAGGCGCCGACGCACGTGCTCATCATACCGCGAGAGCATATCGCGACCCTCAACGATTTAGAGCCAAAACACAGTGAGGTGGTAGGCGAAATGCACCTCGTAGCGCAGCAGATAGCGCGCGAGCGGGGTCATGCGGAGGACGGCTACCGCACGGTCTTCAACTGCAACGCTGCGGCAGGACAGACAGTGTTCCATATCCATCTGCACTTGCTCGGTGGCCGCAACCTGGGCTGGCCACCCGGTTAAATAGTAGTCGTCGAGAACTCAGGCTAGTCCGTTACCCATCTCGATGATGCGTTTCCAATGCTCATCCGAGACTGGCATTACTGAAAGCCGGCCGAATTTCACGAGATGGAATTCGGAGAACTCCGGCAGTGACTTGACTTGTGCCAGCGTTACCGGTTCCCTCAGTGCGGCCTTGTGTGCGACATCCACGACAGCCAGGCGATCTTCCTTTTCGACTCCGCAGTCGCAGTCTGCCTGCCAGTGTGGGTAGGGCTCGTTCTCGACAGTGACTATCCCGCGCACGCAACGGTCGCTACCCGTATGGTAGAAGAACGCCTCATCACCAGGCTGGCACTGCCGCAGGAATTTGAGTGCCCAGTTGTTACCTATCCCAGTCCAGCGAATGGTTAGGTCATTCTCCATCTGCTCCCAGCTGTAGCTTGACGGTTCAGTCTTCAGCAGCCAACGCGCCATTCAATCCTCATCGACCGGAGAGTATTCATCTTCTTTTTCTTCAGCCGAAGCCGCCGCCGCTGGGGTTGTGGCTTTCGTCGTAGTCGCTGTCATCGTCGTCGTCCTCAGAATCTGGTACTCTGGGCCTTTCGTCCTCAGAATCTGGTATTCCATCACCATCGATGTCACCTTTACCACCTTCTTCCAGAGGTCCTTCAATTTTATTTTCACCAGAGTCTTCCGCTGCAGGTGCGCCCTCAGCGACACCTTCGTCAAATGCCGCTTTCGACTGACCCATGCTCTTGGCGAGCTCGGGCAGCTTCTTCGCGCCGAAGAGCAGCACGATGACGGCGCCGATAATGAGGGCTTCAGTGGTGCCGAACATAGTCTCCCAGCCAGTGGGGGGTGATTACTGTTTCGGGCGCAAGCGCTAAACTGCGCGCAGGTTGGCTGCCCGTGGACCGTGACGCATGGGCAACTGCTGCCGAGAGCTTGCAGCGGCACGCCGCACTGCACCTGTTGCTGGCTGGAGCACTGTTCCTGGGCATGTTCGAACTATCGCCTGCCCTGTTGACCGAGCTACGCGACCGCCTCCTGCCGCAGGACGCAACGCTGGTTTACCTCTCGCCGGCGGAATACATGCTGCTGCGCTTCCGGCTCGCTGGATACGCAGCCATCTGCGGACTGGCTCTAACCACCGGTATTGACGCGTGGAGTACCTTGCGAGGGCGCCTGACAGCGGACAGGCCTGGCATTGGCTCTGTGGCGACGGTGTTGCTAGTGGCGCTGGCGCTCTTTGCGGTGGGTGTCGCGTATGCACAGCTGCTGATGCTGCCACTGGTACTGGAATACCTGCATGGCGACGCAGCGGCAGCCGGCTTCGCCTCAACCTACTCCCTGAGCGCGTTCTACTCGTTCGTGCTGCTGCTGACTGTCTCACTCGGTATCGCATTCGAGCTGCCACTGGTAGTGCTGCTGGTGCTGCGGCTCGAGCTGGCGACTGTCGCACAACTGGCGCACTACCGGCGGCATCTCATAGTCGCCTTCTTCGTGCTTGCCGCCTTCATCACGCCGCCCGACGTCATCTCGCAGTTCCTGCTGGCGGTGCCGCTACTGCTGCTGTTCGAGCTATCGTTGCTAGTGGGTCGTGTCTCCGGCAAGGGCTAAATCCACCCGGCACTGCAACCCCGATGCGCCCACGGCGCTGATGGCGGCGGGGGAAGCGGATGCAATGGGACCGGGTGGGTTTTCCTTAGAGAGAGAATGAAATGTGAGGATATGAGTGCCTAATGATGACTCCTAAATGCATAATTTTCGATTGTGATGGGACGCTGGTTGACAGTGAAGATGTAACAAATCGGATAATCGCAGAGATGGCTAGTGAATTGGGCATCACAATGACTGGGGATGAAGCTACTGCGACCTTTGGCGGCAAGACCCTTAACGCTGTACTCTACAAGATGAGGGAGTTGTCAGGCAAGGAGATTCCGGATGATTGGTTGCCGAGGCTAATCAAAAAGGTCAGCGAGTCCTGGAAGACCGAATTAAATCCAGTCCATGGTGTAAGAGAGTTACTTGAGAGCCTAGAGATTCCCATCTGTGTAGCTTCCAATGGTGAATCTATACACATCCATCAATCACTCGAAATGACCGGACTACGTGACTTCTTCGATGGGGACATATTCAGTGCTTCAGACATAGGCGTTCCGAAACCTGCTCCGGACCTGTTTCTATACACCGCCAAGAAAATGGGGTTCAAGCCCGAACAATGTGTTGTTGTTGAGGATAGTATACCTGGCGTTATAGCTGCAAACCGTGCAAAAATTAGGGTCTATGGATTGGTAAAAATGTGTTCTGCTGAAGAACTCGAGAACGCCGGTGCAATACCATTTACAAACATGCGGGACTTGCCCGTTCTATTGGGAATCTAAAATAAACTTAATGGATTGAACTCAGGGAACGCCGCCGTCATCGCGCTGCGCCGTCCGAGAAACACCTAAACCGACCGGGTAATTGCGGGCTCCTTGTCCACGCCGATGATGAAGCAGTATTACTCCATCAAGCGCGAGCATCCTGACGCACTGCTGATGTTCCGCATGGGCGACTTCTACGAGACCTTCGGCGAAGACGCGCGCACCGTTTCACGCGAGCTGGACATCGTGCTCACTGCACGCGACAGGAAGTCGAAGAACCCGGTGCCACTCGCCGGCATCCCCTACCACGCGCTTGACAGTTACCTGGCGAAGCTCATCCGCCGTGGCTACCGCGTCGCTATTTGCGACCAGCTGGAGAATCCTAAGGCGGCTCGTGGACTGGTGAAGCGCGGTGTGACCCGCGTCGTCAGCCCCGGCACCGTTGTCGAAGGCGCGCTGCTCGACGCGGGGCACAACTTCCTCGCCGCCGTGCTCGAGAGCGACGGCAGCTTCGGACTGGCGCTGCTCGACATCTCGACCGGCGACTTCCGCGCGGCGCAGTTCGCCCGCCGCAGCGGACTCGAGGCGGAGCTGGTACGGCACGCTCCGGCAGAGGTGCTGGTGGCGCCGGCTGGAGAGGCCGAAGACGGACTGGCGGAGTGGCTGCGTGCACACGGCTTTGCGGTCACCGAGGCGGAACTGGAAGGCTGGTTGCACCCTGTCGCGATGAAGGCGCTTGAGAAGCGGTTCGGCGCGCTGGAACTGGAACCACTGGCGACGACCGCCGCCGGTGCAGTGCTCGAATACGCGAGTGCAACGCAATTCTCCGAGTTGCAGCACCTGCGACCACCAATCGAACTCGCTGCGAGCGAGCAGATGGTTCTCGATGCAGTGACGCTGCGCAACCTCGAAGTCGTCAGGGCAGTTGGCGACGGGGGAGTGCGCGATTCACTCTTCGGTCACCTCAACACAACAGTCACTGCAGGTGGCGGTCGTACGCTGCGTGAGTGGCTGCTACGGCCTATCTGTACGCTCGAACCGCTGGCTGCTCGCCATGGTGCGGTGGGTGAGCTGGTCAACAAGACATTGCCACGGCGTGAAATCCGTGACATCCTCAAGGGTTTTCAGGACGTCGAGCGGCTGCTGTCGCGGGTAGGCCATGGTTCAGCATCGCCACGTGACCTGGCTGGACTCGGGCAGAGCCTCAGTATCGTCGGCGAGCTACAGCAATTGCTACAGGAAGAGCCTCTCGAGGCGGAGCTGCTCGCCTCAACCACCAGTGATATTGACCCGCACCCTGAAGTTTCGAAGCACCTGGCGCAGGCGCTGGTCGAGGAACCCCCACAGGTCATCCGCGACGGGGGCATCTTCCGCGCCGGCTTCTCCAGCAAGCTGGACCAGCTGCGAGGGCAAGCGACACAGGGGCGCGAGTGGGTCACCGCGCTGCAGGCACAGGAGCGCAAGCAGACCGGCATCGCCAGACTGAAGGTGGGCTACAACCGCGTCTTCGGCTACTACCTTGAAATCCCGAAAAAAGACGCGAAAAAAGTACCCGAAAGCTACCACCGCAAGCAAACCGTTGCGACCGGCGAACGCTACATCACTCCCGAGCTGAAGGAACAGGAATCAGCTATCCTGCACGCTGACGAGCGTGCCACTGCTCTGGAAAGCGAGCTGTTCCATGAGTTGCGCGACTGGGTGCTCAAGCGGCTGCCATCACTGCAGTCGACCGCACGTGCCGTCGGGCAGCTGGATGCACTGGCGGCACTGTCCGAGGTCGCCGAAACGCGCGACTACTGCCAGCCCGAAATGTCCGAAACGGGCGCGCTGCACGTCTCCGATGGTCGTCACCCAGTTATTGAGCGGCTGCGCGAAGGTGAATACATTCCCAACTCGCTGCATCTCGACGACACGCAGCGGCAAGTGATGATTCTAACCGGCCCCAATATGGGCGGCAAGTCGACCTACATGCGCCAGACGGCACTCATCTGCCTGCTGGCGCAGGCTGGCTCGTGGGTACCTGCAGCGTCGGCACGGCTGCCACTGGTCGATCGTATCTTCACGCGTGTGGGGGCGCACGATGACCTGGTCCACGGTCACTCTACCTTCATGGTCGAGATGCTCGAGCTGGCCAATATCCTGCAGAACGCCACGCCACGAAGCCTTGTGCTGCTGGATGAAATTGGTCGCGGCACCTCCACCTATGACGGACTCGCGATTGCGTGGGCCGTTGCGGAGCAGCTCCACGCCGGGCAGGGCGTCAAGACCATGTTCGCGACGCACTACCACCAGCTAACCGACCTGGCTCGGCTGCTAGACCGTACCTTCAACTCGCACATGCAAGCGCGCGAGGAAGGTCACGAACTGCTGCTGCTCTATCGCGTTGCAGAGGGGGCAGCCGATGCGTCATTCGGCGTCCATGTGGCTCAGATGGCAGGCGTGCCCGACGCTGTAACGGCGCGTGCCCGCGAGGTGCTTGGGAAGCTAGAGCAGGACGCGACCGTGGAAGTTGCAACCGCGAGCGGCCCGGTGCAGGCGGTCTTCGACTTGGCGCAGGCTGCTGCCGCAGAACAGAAAGAGGACCCATTACGCAACGAAATCCGTAAGCTGGACCTGATGAACCTGACGCCATTGCAGGCGCTCGAGAAACTGCATGAACTACAGCAGGAATTGCTCTAGGCGATGTCGAGCAGATAGCTGCGCTGCTTCTCGTTGCCCTGCTCGTCGAACGCGGTGATGCGTACGGTGTAGCTACCCGAATCGAGCCCATCGTCCAGCATGAAATACCAGCCGTATGCGGCTTCGATACTCCATTCATTGTCAGTCGGGAGAGGCTGCAATAACACATATGTGCCTCCGGCAACCAGGACGCCCTCTGCACCTTCCTGCAGTGCCAGCCGTGCTCCCGTAACTTCGCGGTTGTCGCGCAGATCGACGACGAAAAGTAGTTGCTCGCCGTCGGGAGGCGACATGGTCGTGTTCCAGTTGTCGCCATCATCGACGTAGAAATCGAGCCCGCCGACGCGCGGCGGCGCAATGTCACTGAAGGGAGGATTCGAGAGCAGGATGAAAACGCCCAGCCAGGCGAAAAGTGACGTGAATATTGGGCCTGCCCAGTTCTTACGCTCGAAACTGCTGGTGTCAATCACCAGCGGAAGCACTTTCACTATGGAAAAGCAGGCGGCGAAGCCGAATAGCATCCCGTAGCGCGCCTGCTCCGTCGCAAGCGCAATCTGCCAGCTTGCCAGCCCCATCAGCAGCGCCCAGACTATGCTGAAAAGTCCGGCTTTCGAGTCACGCACCTCCTTCACGAGCCACTCGCTGCGGTCGAACTCGGGAAACTCGAACGACGGCTCCGACTTTTTCTTCTTTGCCATAGCGCTGCGCGCAGCGCAATAGCCTACAAATAAAGCCCCCCGCTCGCGCGGCACCTGTGGCCCGACTCCCCGATTTCAGGCAGCTCTCCGACAACGTGCGCTCTCTCGACCGCGCCAGAGCGGAGGCGTTTCTTCAAGCGCACTGGCGACTGCTGGTGTTCCTGTTGGTGCTGCTCCTGCTGGGCGGCTTCTCACCATCTTCTGGATTTACAAAATTCGCACTGCTGGTCGCCGTTTGGGTCACCACGCTGCGATGGGCACAGAATGAGGATAGGCTGGAACCCCTTGGCCTCGATCTCATCTGGGGCCGTTCGTTCCTGATGTGGCGTACTGACCACGGCAAGCGCTTCATCGAGCGCATGGCGCAGTACGGCACGGTCTGGCGCCGCTTCGGCGATGTAGGACTAGTGATGGTCTATGGAACTATGGTGACCATGCTGCTACTGCTGGTATGGCAAGCGTTCCTAGTTTCCAGCGTCCCCAAGTCGGCCGCCGTCTCCCCAAAGCTGATGCTAGGCTTGCCAGGCATCAACCCGGTTATCCCTCTCGGCTACGGGGTTGCCGCACTCGCCATCGCTGTTGTCGTTCACGAATTCTGCCACGGCATTCTGGCGCGTGTCGCGAAGGTGAAACTGAAGGCACTCGGCCTCCTGTTCTTTGCCGCACCAATCGGCGCTTTCGTCGAGCCAGACGAGGAAGAAATGATTGCGATGCGGCGGATTGACCGCATGCGACTTTACGCCGTCGGCCCCGCCTCCAATATCACGCTAGCGTTCCTGTTCGCGCTGCTCTTCTCGTGGGGCATGGTCGCGGCGCTCGAACCAGCTCACGATGGCGCGCTAACTGCCTCTGTCATGGGAGACTATGCTGCCGGAGAAGCAGGCCTCGAGCCATGGATGCTGCTTACCTCGGTCAATGGCACCTCCATCAAGAGTGCCGCTGACTTCGGGGAAGAGCTAAACAAGACCTGGGCGGGACAGAACGTCACTGTACAGGCGCTTGACAAGGGACAGCCACGCAGTTTCGATGTCACCCTCGATGACAAGGGCAGCTACTACCTACAGTATTACCCAGATTACTACGAGCCGTGGATGTCGGGCAAGGGGTTCCTCGGTGTCGGCGTAACCGATCAGGCAGCCGTCACTGAAGGACTGGCGCATCCTGCGCAGGACGGCTGGAGCCTATTGCGCTACATCACGCTACCATTCCTGAAGCTGCAGCCGTTCCCCGAACACTTCACTGCACTCTTCGAGCCGAGTGGACTGCCCGGAGTCCTGCCGGACGGCCTGTTCTGGATGACGGCCAACCTGTTCTACTGGATTTTCTGGCTAAACCTGATGGTCGGCATGACCAATGCACTGCCGGCAGTACCGCTAGACGGTGGCTTCATCTTCGGCGACTCGGTCGCGGCGCTGCTCGACCGGCTGAAGCGGCCGGTACTCTCGGCCGAACGCAAGGAGGAAATCACCGACCGCCTCGTCTCGGCGCTCGCAATCCTGGTAGTCGCGCTGGTCGTATGGCAACTTGTCGGCCCGCGGCTGATTGGTACCGATGTGGTATTCCTGCAGGCACGGTTCGATTCGAGCGCTGAGGAAGGGTGGAATGGCGACAGCTTCGAGTTCGATGCGTCGAGCTCGGTCGGCGGATTCGTCGAATGGGAATGGGATTTCGGCGACGGAATCACCGCTAGCGGCGAGCAGACGAGCCACGCATGGGATACTGGCAAGGCCTACTACGTCGTGCTGACCGCGAAGGACGCAGATGGCCGACAGAGTCGAGCCTATCAGTCGATAGTCATCGACCAGCGCTCCGAGGGGGACGGCGATGTGGACGCGCTTGACGGCGCCACCGAGACCATCGCCACTAACCCCTATATTGATGAGGTGCGGGTCGAGATTTCCGTCACCGGCGACAATCTGATTTTCTCAAGCAGCGTTACCGTCACGTTCTCTCCTCCTGAGGGAGAGGTGCGGCAGCAATCCATTACCGTCGGCTCCGGTAACACGCAGGTGCTGGACTGGATTGCCCAGGGCAAGGTGGGTGACTGGACGGTCGAACTGGAGTCGGAGGATTTCGAGTTCAGCTACATAGTGGCGTGGGAGCTGGATTACCGGCTCTCTGCTGAATAATCGCATCTATCGCAATCATAACTAATATTAAGGACCCCTTGAGGCCTGACACAAGCCCGATGAGTGAAGACCCGATTCCGCTGAAAGCCATCAACCACGTCGAGCTGTGGGTCGGCAACGCCAAGCAGGCCGCCTACTACTATCGCCAGGCGTTCGGTTTCTCACAAATCGCCTACGCCGGCCTAGAGACCGGCATGCGTGACCGCGCCAGCTATGTGCTAGAGCAGGGGCGTGTGAGGCTGGTCCTCTCCACCCCACTCAGCGGTGACAATGGTATGTCTTCACACCTTATGCAACACGGGGATGGCGTACACGACATTGCGTTTCACGTTGATGACGCCGATGCTTGCTTCACCGCTGCGGTTGAACGTGGTGCGAAAGTAGCTAGCAAACCACAGACACTCAACGATGCAAACGGTTCGGTGCGGCATGCCGCTATACACACTTACGGTGACACGCTACACTCGTTCATCTCACACGATGACTACGACGGGCCCTTCCTGCCAGGCTACCACGCTGCACCGGTTGCAGGCGATTCTGTGGGGCTGCGTTTCGTGGACCATATCGTCGGCAACGTCGAGCTGGGAAAGATGGACGTATGGGCTGGCTTCTACGCGAACGTCCTCGGCTTCAGCCAGCTGCAGCACTTTAGCGACAAGGATATCTCGACCGAATACAGCGCACTGATGTCCAAGGTAATGGAATCAGATAACGGCCGCATCAAGTTCCCTCTCAACGAACCTGCCGAAGGGCGACGGAAGTCACAGATTGAGGAATACCTCGATTTCTACGACGGGGCAGGCGTGCAGCACGTCGCGCTACTGACCGATGATATCATCAAGGCTATCACCAACCTGCGCGCCAATGGTGTCGAGTTTCTGGAAGTGCCTGACACCTATTACGATGACCTACAGGAACGGGTCGGCGTGATTGATGAGGACATGGAAGCCATTCGCAAGCTGCACATACTTGTTGACAGGGATGACGAAGGCTACCTGCTGCAACTCTTCACTAAGCCGGTCGAGGACCGGCCAACCCTCTTCTACGAGATTATCCAGCGCAAGGGATCGCGTGGCTTCGGCCAAGGCAACTTCAAGGCGCTGTTCGAGGCGATTGAACGGCATCAGGCCGAGCGGGGAAACCTCTGATGCACCGCTACCACTGGCTGGGTGAACTGCCGAAGAAGCGACACATGGCACTGCGCAAGCCTAATGGCGGTGTCTACTATGAAGAGCTCAAGGGCAACAAGGGGTTCGACGGACCCTCCTCACTGCTCTACCACCTCCACCGTCCCACGGCAGTAGTCGGGACCAAACTGCTGCGCGAGGTGCAGCTGGAGGAGGACCCGGACCGGCAGTTGCGCATGCGGCACTTCTTCACTGACAAACTGGCGCGCGGCGGCAGCCCTACCATGGACCGAGTGCCGATGCTGTTCAACAATGACGTTACGCTCTGGATGGCGTTCCCCGATAAGGAAGACAATTTCTACTACCGCAACGCCCAAGCTGACGAAATCATCTATGTCAGCGATGGGAGCGGCACACTCGAAACCGCCTTCGGGGAATTGGCATATTCGCAGGGCGACTACCTCGTTATTCCACGCGGCATCTTGCATCGCTACCGCCTTGGCAAGGACAAGCAACAATTCTTCATCACCGAATCAAAGGGCGAGGTGCGCACGCCGAAGCGCTACAGGAACGAATACGGCCAGCTAATCGAGCGCTCCCCCTTCAGCGAGCGTGACTGGCGCGTGCCGGAAAATCTACAAACCGTTGATAAACAGGAGCCGTCTGTCATCATTGTCAAACAGCGCGACCTGCTTACCGAAGTTACGCTAAACCACCACCCCTGCGACGTCGTCGGCTGGGATGGCTACTACTACCCGTATGCTTTCAGCATCCACGACTTCGAGCCGATTGTCGGCCGCTACCACGAGCCGCCGCCTGTCCACCAAACCTTTGAAGGCGATAATTTCGTAATCTGCAGCTTCTGCCCACGACCGTACGATTTCGGTGAGGATGCTGTTCCTGCACCGTATAACCACGCCAACGTCATGTCGGATGAGGTCATCTACTACGCCAAATCAGAGTTCATGTCACGCAAAGGAATCGAGTATGGGTCAATCACGCTCCACCCCGACGGCATTACCCACGGTCCGCATCCGGGTCGCTACGAGGCGAGTATTGGCGCCGAAGCCACCGATGAGCTGGCTGTAATGGTCGATACATTCTACCCACTCAAAGTCGCTAAACAGGCCCTCGATATCGAGGATAGTGACTATAGTCGTTCCTGGCTTGAGAGCGGCGAAGGCTTCGAGGACGCGCTGGGCACCTAGAGACCTATAGATGGACGACGATCAAGCCGTTATTTTGCTCCTCTCAGCAATCATGTTCGTGGGGGCACTGGCGTTTGGCTACGTACCACTCGGCCTGCATTTTTCCCACAAACGTCTGGAGCAGTTCATGGCAATTGGCGCGGGAGTGCTAATCGGTTCCGCCTTCCTGATTATAATTCCTGAAGGACTGGAAATTACCTTGGGTGAACATGAGGAGGAGCTAGAGCATGAGGAGGGCCTGGAGCCACTTCTGCTTGGTGGCACTATCCTAGCAGGCTTCACACTAATGCTACTGTTCGAGTTCTTCGGACTTCCGCATGCGGTCCACCATGAGGCAGATCGGGAATTACTGAGTCTGTCTGCCACAATCGGACTCGTAATCCATTCGGCCGTGGATGGATTAGCACTTGGCGCTTCGGTCACCAGCGGCACCGAAATTGGGCTGATTGTTTTTGCTGCTATTATGCTCCACAAGGGGCCAACCGCTTTCGGTCTCTCTTCATTTCTGGCACACAACAAGACCGAAAAAACACGGTCGCAACTCTATCTGTTGCTCTTTGCACTTACGTCGCCGATTGCAGCCATCCTTGCGTTCTATACTTTGCGCGACAGTGCGCTGGCTAGTGACGTGAATGTCGGGCTGGCACTGCTCTTCTCAGCCGGCACCTTCCTCTATGTTGCGACTGTTGATGTCCTGCCCGAAGTGCACAGCCACGAACACAATGACGAATCACCTACCAGTTTCGTCGTGCTCGGGATGCTGCTGGTGCTGTTAATCACCCTGCTAGGCCCCGGCCACGGTCACTAGGTTCCAATGCCACCTGCCTTCATCTACGGCACTGCCTGGAAAGAGCAACACGCTGCTGGACTGGTGAATGATATCATAATGCCATCTTACCGAGCAGGATGGCAATCGCGATAAGGATTACACATCCAAGAAATTTCTGCATTGTGCGTGGTTCGTACTTGTTCGCGCCTAGTGAGGAGCCTGCGACGCCACCGATGATGACCGCCAGTACCAAGGGGAGAATTGTGACAGGATTCGGGAAATCTCCTACCCGGGCAGCGAGTCCGGCACAGGAATTCAGCCAAATGAATATTGCCCCTGTAGCGGCAGCCTCCTTCTCGGTTCCCAGCCCCAGGATAATAATCAAAGGTACTAGGTAGATTCCGCCGCCGATGCCCACGGCACCAGCAATGAAGCCGAGGATGCCACCAATCAGAAGCGATACCGCTAATTTTCCCGAAGAAGTAAGATTTAAGCGTAATGCCGGTCTGTCCCACACGTAAACGCGGAGCGCGACTAGAACCAACGTTGCCATAAGCAAGAGAAAAAAGATATCTTTCGGAAAATGCAGTGAGCCCCCAATATATGCCATCGGTATGGAAGTAATCAGAAATGGGAACATCAACCTGATTCTACCGTGGCCGCCACGCAGAAAATTAATTGAGGCAATACTCGTTACAATCAGATTCAGGATTAGTGAAATGGTTGGAATTAACAGGTAATGCACTCCAATAATTGCCATCAGCGCCGTGTAGGATGAGCCGCCGCCAAGTCCCACGGATGAATATAGGAAAGCAACTATGCAGAAGGCTAAAGCCAAAAAATACAGATTCGGGATTATTTCGTCCATTTATTGTTTTCACCTTGCAAAACGGGGACTGGGTAAAAGATAACGGTCATTAACTCTCCAGGGTTGAGCACCTGAAAGCCTAATACCGCCTGCCTGAAGTCAGCGCCGATGCGTCCTGAACGTGCGCTGCTAAGCGAAATCGTGGACTACGCCGGGTTATTCCCGCCCGCGCAATTGCCGCTGGAAAAAGCAGTCCGTGAATACGCCGCGCACCTTGGCGAGGAGAAAGCATGGATGCTGGGGCGCTTTATCATCCCTGCACAGCGACTGGAAGAGCTAGAACCGCATCTTGTTATCTTTTCGGAACCGTTGCGTATCATTGTATTAGGCAAAGGCGGTCGCTCTGAAGACGAGTATTTAAAAAATCTTAACCAAGATCTAACTGCTATCAAAACCTTCCGCACCGCTCAAGACGCGGTCGTCAACGTCGATAACTTTGAGGCTCGACTGCCGCCTCTGCCGGTCACCAACGCATTCATTGTCAATGTGGCCAACCAATTGCGCGAGGCTGGACTGAAGCAATCGCACGAATTCGCTGTCAATGACCATCTCGAGTTGACCATGGCGGCGCTTGCCACGGCTGGCGCGGGAGCGAAACTGCGCTGCGGTGGCGTGACTGCTGACGCCGTTCCGGCGCCCGAGCAGGTAGCGCGCTTTATCGTCGCCGCGCGTGACGCCGATGTGCCGGTCAAGTTCACCGCCGGACTGCACCATCCCGTACGGCATTTTAGCGATGACATCCAGACTGAAATGCATGGTTTCCTGAATCTATATGTCGGTGGAATGCTGGCGCACACAACAAGCTTCGGGTGGCAGGAGCTGGCTGGAATCATCGCCGACCAGTCACCCGACGCGTTCGCACTGACTGGTGTTGGAGTCGAATGGCGTGGCCGACTGGTACGTAGCGAGGATGCGATGCGACTGCGTGAAAACGCACTGCTGGGACAGGGGAGTTGTTCTTTTGCCGAGCCGGTAGCTGACCTGCACGATATGGGATGGCTCTGATGGCTAGCGAAGCTAACAACCCGGCGCTGCGGTCGTGGATCAAAGTTGAGACAAAATCACATTTTCCAATCCAGAACTTGCCGTTCGGAATTTGCTGCCCCCGTACTGGGGGCGATCTGCGTGTCTGTTCCGCCATTGGGGAGTTCGTCATCGATCTGGCGGCGCTGGACGAGTCCGGTGCCTTCGATAGTACACCAGTTGCCGATGCCGGAGTATTCCATGAGCCGACGCTTAACGCCTTCATGGCGCTCGGCCGCGAAGCGTGGTCGGCAACCCGGCAGGCGCTGAGCCAGCTGCTGCGCGACAGTTGCGACGAGCTACGCGATAATGCCGAACTGCGCAGGTTGGTACTGCTGCCTGCCCACGAAGTAGAGCTGCACCTGCCGGTGGATGTCGGTGACTACACCGACTTTTACTCGTCTCGCGAGCACGCCACTAATGTCGGAACCATGTTCCGCGGCGCCGATAACGCACTGTTGCCAAACTGGCTGCACCTCCCCATTGGCTACCATGGCCGCTCTTCCTCAATTGTCGTCAGCGGCGCCCCGGTGCGACGACCGCAAGGACAAACACGTCCCGATGATGATCAACCCCCCGTGTTCGGTACCAGTAACATGGTCGACTTCGAGCTGGAGATGGGATTCTTCGTCGGCCCTGGCAACGTGCTCGGCGAACCGGTTCCCGTCGGCGAAGCAGAGGAGCACATCTTCGGGATGGTACTGGTCAATGACTGGTCGGCGCGCGACATCCAGAAGTGGGAATACCAACCGCTCGGCCCCTTCCTAGCGAAGAACTTTGCGACAACCGTCTCGCCCTGGGTCGTGACGCTCGATGCACTGGAGCCATTCCGCTGTCGCGGCCCTGAACAGGAGCCACGGCCACTGTCCTATCTTCAGTGCAGCGACAGTGCGTTCGATATTTCCCTGGAAGTGTGGCTGACGCCCGACGGAGTAGCGGCAACGCGCATCTGTGAAAGCAATTACCGTTATCTTTACTGGTCAATGGCGCAGCAACTGGCACACCATACTGTCGGCGGCTGCAATCTGCGCACTGGTGACCTGCTCGCCTCCGGCACTATTTCGGGACCCACTAATGACAGTCGGGGTTCACTGCTCGAACTTGCGTGGCGTGGAGAAGAGCCGCTGAGCCTCGATTCGGGCGAGCAACGCAGCTCGGTGCAGGACGGAGATACCGTCACGCTGACTGGCTGGTGTCAAGGCGACGGCTACCGCATCGGTTTCGGCGAGTGTTCTGGCCAGCTGCTGGCCGCACACTGAACTCCTTCGCGCGCAGGGCGCGTTCGAGCTAGCGCTTATATAAACCAGCGAGTGGCGCCCCTTCCGGTCGCCGTTTAGGCAGCCGGCGCAGGACTTAACATGGCTCGACGCACGCGTAGGCGCCGTGAGAGCGCACGCAGTAGCCCGCTACTCCATCCCAGCGCAGCTGCCGCCGTTACACCGACTGCCACGCCAGCTCAAGCACCTCGGACGCGTAAACCGGTCGAACCGCTCCACTGGCCCAGTGTACTAGCGCTGCTCGGCATTTTCCTGCTCGCACTCACACTGCGAACTGCTTGGACACTTGAGCCGGCAACCGCCGACGGCTTCCAGCTGACTGGAGGCAGCGACCCCTACTACCACAAGTGGGTGGTCGACCATGTCAGCGCTACTGGAGAGCACCTAGTCCACGACGAGATGCTCAACTACCCCTATGGGGCGAACAATAACCGGCCGCCGCTCTTCGACTGGTCCATTGCTATTGCAGGGCTGGCGCTGGCGCCCTTCTTCGGTGACGTCGAGGAGTCAACTTGGTGGGCGATGGAAGTGCTGCCCGCAGTCTATGGTGCGCTCATTGTCTTTCCCATTTACGCTATCGGTCGTGCACAGTTCGGCCGGCAAGCAGGGCTGCTAGCAGCGCTCTTCATTGCAGTTAACTCAGGGCATATTTCGCACTCGACCCTCTCGCTGGCTGACCACGACTCCTACATCGCGTTCTTTGGAACCTGTGCCTTCTTTTTCTTCATGCGGGCGCTCACTGAAGGGAACGATGCCCGCTGGATTGCTGACTGGCGCTCTGTCGAGAGCATCCGCAGTGGCTTCACGAACTTTCTGCGCTCCGAGCAGCTGGCGCTCGGCTACGCTGGGCTTACGGGCATGACTTTGGCGCTGGTTGCGCTGAGTTGGAAAGGATTTCCCTACCTGATGGTCATCATCGCCACCTATCTGGTACTGCAAATGGTCGTCAACCAATTCCGGAGGGTTGACAGCCTGACCACTGCGATGCTCGGTATCGTCGCGCTCTCGCTGCCACTCCTAATCTCATTTCCCTATTACCACCACATGGGGTTCATCGAAACCTGGTGGGACGCACCCGCCTACGTCCTGCTCGCCTTTATCGGCGCATCGGCACTGCTGGTGCCAACACGAGACCTGCCGTGGCTGCTGGTGCTAGGTGGCACTGCCACAGTCGCTACCATCGGCTACCTGCTGCTCACCTATGTTTTCACCGAACTGGGATTCCTGCTCTTCAGTGGGCAGGGCTACTTTGTCCGTACCAAGCTATTCGACACTATTGCCGAGGCGCAGCCACCTACCTTCGCCAACTTTGTCTTTTCCTTTGGACCCGTCTCTGTCTGGTTCGGCTTCTTTGGACTGGCCTGGATGGCATGGCAGCTTTCCGGCGGTCGCACCTGGAAGAAGGACTACCTCTTCATCCTGACATGGTCGGCGGTTGCACTCTACATGGCACAGTCCGCCATCCGCTTCATTTTCAACGCTACACCAGTGATGGCATTGCTCTCGGGCTGGGTCACCTGGCAGCTCATCGAGCGTGCCGACTTTGGTGCGGTGCTGCAGGCGTGGCGACACTACTGGGGTCGCTATGGGCCTACCATTTTCTTCCTAGCGTTCGGCTCGCTGCTGACAGGAGTCCTAGCTATTTTCGTGGTCGGGCTGCTGGAAGGTTTTCTGATTGGTATTCTACTGCTGGCGCTGATGCTCCTCCTCGGCATCATGGCGGCAGGCGAGGATCAGTACCGGTTGCGTGACCGCCTAAGTGGACTGCGGCGCGCGTTCGAGATTAAACGACCGGCAATCGCGTTCGTAGTTGTGGGGCTGCTGTTACTGCCAAATAGCTTTCAGGGATACGACGCCAGTATCCCCTACGAATCCAAGAAAGATCATGACACTGCAGTCTACGACTTTCTGCGCTACTCACTGCTGCGACCGGATGAGTATCAGTACGGCGAGCGCACCAATGCCACTCTCTATCCTGACGGCGTAGTCGGGATGTACAATCGCACCGATAGCAGCGAGTTGTGGTATCTAGGGCTCAGTGGCCCGTCTTTCCCGTCCGACTACTGGATTGAGGGGCTAGAGTGGTTGGCAGAGCAAGACACCCACCTGCCACCACAGCAGCGACCTGGTTTCATCTCTTGGTGGGACTACGGCTTCTGGGCCATCGACATCGGGGAGCACCCGACCGTGGCAGACAATTTCCAGTACGGCTACCAAATGGCGGGCAACTTCATCGCTGCCCAATCAGAACAGGAGGCCATGGCGCTGCTACTCTACCGCCTCATTGAACCCGAGGTTGACCGCAAGGGTGACCAGCGTTTCTCACCCCCAGTACGCGAGGTACTGCTACAGCACTACAGCGAGGAGCAAGTGGCGCAACTAGAGCATATCATCGCCAACGCGAGCGACTATATCCCTGACGATGACCCGGAGCTTAACCGGCGCAACGCCGCCATCCGCGCCGGACGACCCATCTTGATGTCACAGCCGACCGATGTATTGGCTGACGCTATCTACGGCATCGAACAAGTGACTGGACACTCCATTCGCTACTTCGCCGCCGACACGCGCCTTATGCCCTATTCGGCCGAAAATACCGGAATCCTCTACGCACCGGTAACACTCGCCGATTACGAAATTGGAGATTTCGTCGAGGTGCAGGCAGTGCTCTCGAACGGCGAAACACTCGGCTTCACCGACGCTACAGAGATGCTGAAGCAGGACCCCACCCTGACCGTTACCGCGCAGGAACTGACCTACAAAGAACGCTTCCTGAACTCTATGTTCTACCGTGCCTTCATCGGCTGGTCTGGCCCTGACCTAGGACGACCTATCGAAGACGGGATTCCCGGTATCTCCGGTGCGCTGGGCAGCGATCGTAACCTGCCCCCTATCCCAGCCTGGAACCTAACCCATTTCCGGTTGGTCGAGTTCAATAGCGGACTGCGCATCCTGAAATACTACGACGGCGCTGAAATATCTGGTGTTGTACGTACCCCCGACGGGGCGCCAGTGCCGTACGCCAACCTGACGCTAGTCGACGAGCTCCGCACCCCGCACGCGACCACCACCACCGACAAGTATGGTCACTACAGCCTGCTGGCGACTGCCGGTAACCACTCGCTGGCGGTCTCGCTCGGAGGCTGGGAGAGCGACCAGGAAAAACTCTACCTCACCTCCAACAACCTGCTTACCATCCGCGAGTCGCTGCTAATCTCGGAGGCTCAGGCTACCCGCCAGACAGATTGGCAGATTGAGTTAGACTTGGAGGTCGAACCGGCCAGCGTCAGCGGTCGACTCTTTTGGGACAAAACCGATGGAGAGCAGCCACTCGCCGGCGTCAGCGTCACTGCCCGGCAAGAATCCACAGACCGCGAGTTCAGTGCGCTCAGCGATGGTGACGGTAACTATGTGCTGGAAGGACTAGCACCAAGCGGGTACACAGTCACCGCCGACTACCGCGGTCACACGCTCGAGCTGGCGAGCTACGAGGGCGTTGCTGCGCTGCGTGCAGGACAGGCTGTAACGGCCGACGGCGGGTTCGCACCGGCACTGGTGTCGGGACGGCTAGACTTCTCGCCAGAACTGACAGCGCGCCCGGTAGGGCTAATCCTTCACGACCACACCAACGGAACACTGATGGAACAGACCACTAGTGGAATGTTCGACTTCGGTGAACTACTTCCGGGCAGTTATACACTACAGTTGCTAGCTGACGACCTACACAGCGACGAGTTGGGCAACAACACATTACCACTAGAGCTGGAGGCAGGAGATTTTGTGAGTCAGAACTTGAGTCTAGTGGGCGGCTTCCGGCTGGAAGGGGTACTCACCAGCGGTGGCCAACCAATCTTTGATGAACAGATTTCCATCAAGGAAGTGAGTGGACAACGCACTACCGAGGTTTTCAGCACTGCCAGTGGCTATTTCACCACAGTTCTGCCGTACGGTCTATACGATTTGTACACCCTACAGGAGCACGGCGACGCGGTTACAGTCTATCTGGACCGGGTAGATAGTGATAGCTATAGCGGGCCACTGGACGCGAGGCTAATGGCAGGGAGTCGTGTCAGTGGCACGCTATTCGTAGATTTGAACGGTAACGGGCTTCACGACTACGACCTAGACGAAAAAGTAGTCGGTGGCATCTCGGTGTACTTCGACTCGCCCTACGGGAAGATTGAAGTTCCAACCAGTTCTTCAGGCAATTACGAAGCGATTCTACCACAGGGAGACTTCACTGCCCACGCACTACAAATGGACGAGAGGGGCGCGATGGCAGTGCTGCGGGTAATACAGGTGGAATACGGCAGCACGACTGCCGACTTGCCGTTGCTCCCGGCGCAAGACTTGATGGTGCGGCTATACGAACAGCACCTAGGACAGGACCTGCCAGCTGCTGGGTTGCTACAACTGGAAGGCGACGGAGGTAGTCTCTCTACTTGGGTAACCGAAGCGGGCGCCGCTCTGATTTTGCCGTCAGGCAGCTATCGCCCGACGCTTGAGAAAGACGGCTACCACCTGATCGATGGGGAACGCTTCCAGCACTACGCAATACAGGAAGTTGTGCTGGAAATAGAGCGCGACCCGGTCGAAGTAAATGGGCAACTGCTCTACTCCGGTGCGCCCGTAGGTGAATTCCAGATTAGCTTTATCCCCCTTAGTCAGCCCGAATATTACTATTTAAATTTCAGCACCGACGCATATGGCAATTTTGCGGTGCAACTACCACCCGACCATTATCTCTATAGCTTCAGCCGCGAAGTCGACGGCGTACGCTATCTAGCAGAGGGGCTGCTCGAACTAGAACTGGCTTCGCCGCCAGTCGCACTCGGAGTTGTCGAGGCGGAGCTAGCCCTACATGTTGCAGGCCACGCCATTGGCGGAGCCGTGTCGCAGGGGGGACAGCTGCATTTCACAGATACCGAAGACTCGGAACGTGTCATCATGCTCGAGGCGACTCGCTTCGACGGGTTCAATGGGTGGGTCCCACCGGGTGAATGGTGGGTGCAATTCAACGATTTTTCGGATAGCAACCACTGGAGTTGGCTGTCGACACTTCAGCTGGAAGCTCCGGTGGAGCTGGAGTTGGAGTTGACGCAGGGTCACTACCTGCACGGCGCACTGCTATCGGGACCAACGGGCCAAGTGGTCGAGGAGCCAGTAACCCTACGACTCAGCTCACCTGGCGGCACCTTGTTTATCGATGTGGAAGGTGGGGACTTCGATCCGCGCGATCTGCCGCCAGGCGGATATCTACTTGAGGCTGAACCAGAAGGCTTCCTGCCCTACTCGCAAGCAATCGAAATCGATGGTGCGACCTTCACGACGATAGAGCTTGTGCCTGAGCCAGTCCCTCTGACGCTCAACCTGAGCTACCGTAACGCAAGCGGGAGCAAGCTGCCGCTAGCAGCAGGCATTAATCTAACACTCAGCCGCGAGGGGTATAGCCAAACCTGGACCACTGACGAGAACGGTAGCTTGACGCTGTCAGAGCTGATTCCAGCACGCTACGACTTACTTGTCGACGCACTGTCCGGTGGAGGTGACGACCGCTTCAGCTTAGATCGCAGTCTGAACCTGCGCGCCGGACAGGGACACCAATACTTCGACTACATCGCTAGCTGGGAAGTACAGGTGCAGGGTCGTGTGTTCTACGACCGCAACTTTGATGGCAAAACCGATGGAAACGAGCTGCTCCCCGATGCGCTGATCGAGTTCCGTGATATGGCAGGCGCGACAGTCATCGCTAGTCTGCAGACCGGCACTAACGGTGACTTCACTACCTGGCTGGTGCCTGGAAATTACTTGCTCTGGACCCGCTCCAGCGCGGACGCTAGCTACGTACTGCTTGAAACCCTAGAGCTTGAAGGCTCTCTTGAGCGAGAACTCTCGCTACAGCGTGGCGTCCACTATGCGCCTACCTTCCTGCGTGACGACGACGGGAGTCTACTACCGGACCAGACAGTGGAGGTCAGCGGCGGCCCGGCACCACTTGAGCTGCAGACTAGCAACGGCACACTCGAGCTGCTGCTGCCGGCAGGCGAGTATCATTTGGAGGCTGAATGGATCGAGCTGGAGTCCAGCCCGGACTGGATTTACGTTCTGGACCGCGATGAAACGCTAACGCTGGAACGCGACGGCGAGGTGTCGACTGTTGGGTTGGAGCGACAGCTGCTGCGAGGGGTCGACATCATACTTGACCAACAGATGGCCACGGGCACACTGGGGCAGTCGATCGACTTCATGTTCAACTTGACTGGCAGCGGCTACCGCACTACTACCTTCAGCGCCTCGGTCTCGGACGCACCAGCCAACTGGACCGCTAACTTCGGCTCGGGAGGGCAGGTAACCGTTGCACAGGGCGAGACCGTGCAAGCGATGCTGACTGTGATTCCCGATGACGGGGTCGTGCCGGGCGCATTCACTTGGTGGCAGGTTAGCTTCAGCTGGGGTGGCAGTGGCGAGCAAGACCCGCTTACCTACAACTACGAGCTACAGGTTATGCCGCAGCAGCGACCAGCGCCTGATTTCACAATTAGCGAGGTGACTTGGTCACCCTTCGAGTCGATTGTTACTGGGAGCGAAGTGACGCTGCGTGCGACAGTACAAAACACCATCCATAATTCTGGAACCCACTTTCCGCAGGTGACATTTTACGCAGGTGACGAAATCATCGAGATGACTAGTGCCGAGTTCGACGGTGAAAGCGAGTGGCTGGTCGAGACTACCTGGACGGCTGATGAGGGAAACACTGTAATTCGAGTTATGATTGACCCCGAGTCGCTGTTCGAGGAGCAAGACGAGACCAACAATGAACAGCTGCTGACACTGGCTGTCCACACACCAGTCGAAGAGAGCGAGGATACGCCCTGGATACTAGGAGCGGCTGTCGTGCTGCTGCTGCTGATTGCCTACTTCGCGTTCCGGTTACGCCGCTAGGAAATCGTAAGCTCCTTGACTTCGTAATTCTCCGCGCGCTTGTCGATGTACTCAATAAGGTCGGAAACGTGCGGCGATTCGAGCATGATTTCGCCACTCTCGTGGTCAACAATGCGGAAGGGCATGAGCCCCCTTGCATCGATTGTTATATATTGGTTTCGAATTTCACGCCCAATTCCTTAATTCCGCTGTGATATGGGGTGGCGTGAAGCAGTATCTGGAGCTGGTAAAGGAAGTTCTCAACCGAGGAACACGCAAGACAAACCGCACTGGCGTCGATACTGTTTCGGCATTCAATATCAATTACTCTGTCGACATGGGGAGTGGTTTTCCACTACTGACCACCAAAAAAATATCGTGGAAGAACATTGTTGTCGAGAACCTCTGGTTCCTCTCGGGCGACCTGCATGTCGGGCTGATGCAAAAGCACGGATGTAAAATCTGGGATCCGTGGGCCGATGACGCAGGCTACGTGCCGAGCGCCTACGGGAATTTCTGGCGCAACTTTCCGGTCCACGACGGCGACAGTATCAGCTTCAACGACCAAGTACGCTACGTGCTGCGGACATTGCGCGAAAGTCCCGACAGCCGGCGCATGGTCATCTCAGCTTGGGCTCCCGGTAATGCGCAGGGGAGCGCACTGCCGCCCTGCCACCTCATGTTTATTTTCAATGTCCAGTATACGGAAACAGGTGAACCTAGGCTCTGCCTGCACCTCACCCAGCGTAGCTGTGATGTTGCGCTGGGGGTGCCGTACAACATTGCTGGTTACGCATTTCTGCTCCACCTTTTCGCCCATTTAGTGGGAATTCGGCCCGGCATCTTCGGCCACTCGCTAGTTGATGCACACATTTACACCGCCAAGCCAGACGGCTCAATGGCCGAATACGACCACGTTCCGGGGCTGCGGGAGCAGCTGCTGCGCGAGCCGCGGCCGCGGCCGCAGCTCACAATCAACCCGGCGCTTACGACGCTAGATGACGTGCTAGCGCTATGCAACGCCGACCTTGAGTCAATTCTAGCTGCATTCCGGATTGATGGCTATGATCCACAGCCTGCCATTGCCTTCAAGGTCGCGGTGTGAGCGGAACCCTTCTAGCGGCAATCTCGCCCGATATGGTTATCGGTCGTGATGGAGGAATTCCATGGCATTACCCGGGCGATTTGCGACGATTCAAACGATTGACCCTGGGTCACACTATCGTGATGGGGCGTCGCACCTGGGAATCACTGCCAAGACGGCCGCTGCCGGGACGGCGTAACCTGGTGCTCACTTCACGCAACCTCGATGGGGGCGAGTGCTTTAGGTCACTCGCAGAAGCAGTAGCGACCATAGAGGGTGAAATGTTCTTCATCGGCGGCGCGCAGCTATACTGTGAAGCGCTAAGTATCGCTGATTTCATTGACCTGACCTTGGTGCCTGATGAAGTGCCAGTGGAGGGGAGCGTGCTGTTTCCGCCGATTCCCCCGGAATGGGAACCGGGGCCAGTCGAGCCGCATCCCGACGAGCCGAAACTGCGGCTGCAGTGCTGGGCACGGCGCTAGCCGCTACGCCAGTCGGGGTCATTGCGCAGTACCCATAGCGGGCTGCCGATGATGTAAACGGCAGTGAGCAGTGCCGCCACGATCCATAACAGTTCCCACACAGCGTAGCGCTGCCACGCGGCTAGGATAGCAAGCTGTAGCAGCAGCACTGCCCCAAAAATGGGCAGCAGCATCTGCCCACGTGCCTTCAGGAGTGGCAGCGTCGTAACCATAGCGAATGCTGCCAGTCCGAGCAGAGCCGGCGGCCACGTCGCTGTGTCGCCGGTGAGCCAGGAAAAACGCAGACAAACGGTTAGCACCAGAACCATCATCGCTGGTGTTGGCATCCCTGAGAAATAGCGCAACTGCTCCTCGCGCTCATACGTGAAGCGTGCCAGCCGCAACACTCCCAGTAAACCAACCAGCAATGCGCCCACCAAAGCCAGCATATTCGGCGCGTCCCAGTCACCACTGAGCGAAAGCGCCGGACCACGCGACATATTGTACCAGAGCGTATAGATGAGCGCCATCGGTGCGAGGCAGAAGCTAACCATGTCAGCCATTGAGTCTAGCAGCGGCCCGAAACGGTGGCTCGAGCCGTAGCGGCGCACAAGCATTCCATCGATGCTGTCAAGAAACGCCCCGACCACTAACAGTAGCATTCCAATCAAGATTGCGCTGCGCGTCCCATCGAGGAAATAGGTAATCGCTAGCAGGCCGCACCCTGCGTTGCCGAGCGTAGCCAGGTCACCATACGATACCTGGAACAGGGGCCGGAAGAGCCTACGCAGCATCACGACCTCGTCAGACGCGCCACTGTCTGGCCTGCCTGCAGCTTCTGTCCTGGCATGACTACCATCTCGGCCTTTCCCGGTAATTCCAGATCAACTCGCGAGCCGAGGTGGATTATGCCGATGCGCTCGCCCTTCACCAATTGCTGTCCTTCGGAGAGGTAGCTGGTGATGCGCCGGGCTAATGCGCCAGCAACCTGTATCACCACCACTAACCCGATAGTGGTCTCGAGCTCGGTGCGCAGCTGCAAGTTGGCGTCCGCACCAGCGCCATAAGCGGGGCTGAAGCCAGCTCCAGAACGGTGTTGCACCACGACGCGACCATCCAGCGGTGCGCGGTTGACGTGGACGTCCAGCGGTGACATGAAAATTGAGAGCCGTACACGCCCGTCCTGCTCGCCAACGGAAAGCACCGTTCCATCGGCGGGGCTGACAACATCATCCTCGATTAGCCGTTGCGGGTCGCGGTGGAACCAGAGTAAAACGCTACCAATCACTAACAGCGCTGCCGCGGCCCAGCCAGCTTCACGTAATGGCATATCAGACGGCAGCCCCGCGGCGGCGGCGAACGGAACCAGCGCCAGCCCCAGTGCGGCGGTAGCATAAATCCAGCCCGGAGTACCGACGGCGAAAGGGGGCGTGCGCCTTCCCGGCGGCGGTTCACGCCACGGCAGGTCCATCACCCCTAGAATGGCGTCCTGCATCTCTGGCAGGTAGTGGAACACGATATACGCCAGCGCAACTAGCGCGATCAGGCTGCCACCTTTCCCTATCCAAGCGTGCGCGTAGTAGAATGTATCCTCTCCCCACACATTCTGGTAGGTAAGCCAGATAACTACGGCGTTCCGAATCAGATTGAGCAAGTAAATCGTGGGCACAGTCGCTAAGAACGCGTAAAGGCGGCGCTGACGTGGTGCGCTAGTACATAGCACGCCGCCAACAAAGATTATCATCGACTGCAACGCAGTACACGCCAGTACGATGCTGACCGGGGATGACATCGGGTCGCGCCACTCTGCCTCGACGGGGACGCTCACACCCTGATGCGTTGAGCCAATACGATACCAACGCGAGCCGGAACCGTAATCCAGTGCTTCCAGCGCAGTCGGATAGCCGAATATATCAAGCAGCCAAACCGACTGTTCTGCCACCACTAGGATTAGCCATCCTGCCAGTAGCGGGATTCGCTCAACCAGGAAATATATTCCACCGGCGACTATGGTCATAGCCACTAGCCAGCGTAACGCAGGGTATTCCTGCTTCCAGTAGATTGTAAGCCAATGATGGTACGCCAAGTAGCCAAAGAACGGCAGCGCCATAGCGCAAAAAAAGGCGTTGACGGGGTCGTTAACTGGAAGTGTCGCGTAGTATGCGACCTCACTCCACCAGAAACCACCCAACGCCAGCCATCCAACCATGCAGAGCCGGTGGCCTGCAGTAACCGGCAGTCTACGCCCTGCAAATACATGGGGGCCACTTGAGAGCCAGTATCCTGCCGTGAGTAGCAGCAGCGACCCAATGGCGAGTACCTCACTGGCCGGTATCATCACTCCGCGCGACGCCTCCCCGCTAAAAAAGACTCTTCAGCTAAAATGAGCACACGCCGCTGCGTACGATTCGGGGTCGCCGATGTCAAACCATGTCCCGGCATAGGCAATGCCGCGCACCGTTGCACAGCTGCTGCGCCATGCCAAGAAATGTCCTAACGCATCGCGCTGTCCGCCGCCGGCGAGAAAATCATCGAGAGCGCTGACACCGCTAGAGGAGAGCAGCCAACAGGCGGTCGCCGCCAGAGTAGAACGTGGTACGGACGGCTTCTCGACAAAATCGACAATGACACCGTCCTCCAGCGTGGCGATACCATAGAGTTGCGCTAGCTCTCGGCTCTGGACGTCGTAGAGCGCAATGATGTCGTCGCCGGTCGCCTCGTGCAACTCTACCAAGCGGTCGAGATTGAAGTCAAAAAGATTGTCGCCGCCGGCGATGAAAAGCGGACCTGTCAAATGCTGTGCCTCCACTAGTTGCCCGAGGGCGCCCAGTGCGCCCGGCTTCTCATCTTCGCTGTGTGCCTGCTCGACCGTTAGCTCTACTTGCAGCGGACCGTCGTAGCTGGTGATGAAGGCATCGAACTGGCTGGCAAAGGCGGCGTTGACCGCAAGCAGCACACGATTGGGGGTGACTGCCTCGAGCGAGCGTAGTACATGTGCCAGTAGTGGTTCGCCTGCGACAATGAGCAGCTGCTTAGGGGTATTGCGTACCAGCTCTCCCATGCGACTCGCAAAGCCACCCGCCAGAACGATTGCGTCCATCAGAGCGAGATCTTGCCGCCGGCCATCAGTTCCTTGATAGCATCATCGGCTGCCTCAGCGAGCTTCGTGTCATCATATAGCGCTTGCTTCACAGCCTGATGGCGGTCGCGTACCTGCTTCCAGCGCGCCTGCTGCTCCTCGCGCGTCACCTTACGGTGCTGTCGCAAGTGGTCAAGCATCTCCATCGCGCGTTGGTGCTGGTGGTCTGCACGCTGGCGAATTTCGACAAAATCCTGATGTTTTTTGTCTGCCTCTCCAGAGAGATGTGACGCCTCCTGCATCATCTCGGTCATCTTGTCATACAATTTTGAATTGAGCTTCGCCAGCCGCACTACTTCCTGGTGGTGCTGATCCGCCTCGCTGAAGCGGGTGTCGATTGACTCGTCTAGTTCGCTCACCTCGGCATGCAGGTGCTCCTGCTCCTCCAACGACACCTGTTGCTCGCTCAGGCTGCGGCGCAGGATGGAAATACGCTCAAGCAAGGCGCGCTCTCGGGCAATTGACATCTCGGTTGTCTCGAGCCGTCGCTCGGACGCCATGATTTCCGACATTAGTGCCTGAACTGTGTCGAGTAGCCCTCCCGAGCCCCGGCCGCTCTTCCCCTTCGCCTTCTTGGCGGCAATTAGCTTGTGAGCCTGCTTGCGCAGCTGCTCACGGGCTTGCATGCTCTGGCCCTTGGCGCGCGAGTTGGACTTCATTTCCTCGCGCAGCGCTAGAATCTGTTCCATCACCTTGTGGCGCTGCTCATGCAGCGCATCGCGTTCGTCGCGCAACATGCGCGACTCGTTATTGAACTCATTGCGGCGCGCTACGAAGCGCTGGAATTGCTCCTCCGAGCGCTGTATTTCGGTCTTAGGCTTGCGCTGTCCCTTCTTGCGTTGTGCCATCGGAAGCGGGGGACGGCTAGCGTGGTAATATAAAATCAACCTCTCAGACAGAAAGAGTACTGTTTGAACTATATCACCGGGAACTATGCGAAGGGGTTGAGTACCTTGTAGACTGAGTCATTGATCGGTCCTATTTCCAACGGCATTTCCTCTCCCGTGAATGTTTCAACCACCTCGATATAGCGGGAAGCTGCCTCCACCCGGATGTCGTCAGTCAGTGTGGGCGGCTTTCCTTTACCGGTAAAGCCCTGATTTGCGAGCCAGGTTCGCACGTATTCCTTATCGAACTTGCGTGGCTCTTCCTCCTTTTCAAAACGCGCTTCATAATCCTCCGCCAGCCAGTAGCGGCTGGAATCGGGCGTGTTTACTTCGTCCATCAGCATAATCTTGCCTTTGGAAATACCAAATTCGTACTTGGTGTCTACGAAAATCATACCCTGCTCGGCCGCACGCTCGACACCGCGGCGATAGAGTTGCATCGAAATCTTTGAGAGTTCGCGGAACAGCCCCCGCTCAATCACGCCGCGGCGATAGAGTTCCTCAGGTGCAACCGATTCATCATGGTCGCCCTGTGCCGCCTTAGTTGAAGGGGTGATTATCGGCTCGGGGAGCTGCTCGTGCTTACGCATGCCATCCGGTAACTCATTACCGCAGAAGTCGCGGTCGCCCCGCTCGTATGCGGTCCAAATCGAGGTAGAAGTAACGCCAGTCAGGTAGCCTCGCACGACCATCTCGACTTGAATGGGGTCGCAGCGTCGCACCTCCCACAAATTGGGGTGTGGTCGTCTTAGCACATGATTAGCGACTATGTCGGCCGTTTCCCCGAACCACCAGTCGGCCAGCTCGACCAGTGCTTGTCCCTTGAAAGGGACCGTTCCCAACACGCGGTCAAAGGCAGAAATGCGGTCGGTAGTAACCATTGTAATCGTCTCTTCCTTGACATAATTGTCACGCACCTTGCCACGGTAGAGTTCGCCTTGGTCTTCGTAACTGGTCCCCTCCAAGGTATGGGGAAGCTGCTGTCGCAGGATATCGCGGGCGACCATGTTGCACCGAAAGTGGGAGCGGGACTAAAAGCAGTATAGGTCGGTGCAGCGCAAGGCTGAAAAACTGCATGTGACTCTTGCGCAAGGTTATCGTGCTAAGCGACATGCTGAGGCGCCGCAGCAATAGACTGCTACGCCCACTTGGTGTTTTCATGGGTCGTGTCGGGATTCGTCCCAACAACCTCACCTTCCTCGGGCTGGCGCTGACCGTTGCTGCAGCGTGGCAGCTGTACGCATCAGACCACGACGGGAGGCCTGTTGCCATCTTGCCTGGAGTAGTACTGATGTTGCTGGCTGGGCTGGCTGACGGCGGGGACGGGTTGGTGGCGCGCGCTGCTGACCAGACAAGCGTACGCGGCGGCTTCCTTGATGCACTGACTGACCGCTACTCGGACAGTCTGCTCTTCGGCGCGTTGCTGCTGGGCGGTTGGCTGGTGCCACTGCCGCAAGCACCCTCGATAACAGGCGAGACGTGGGCACTGGCGGCGCTCATCGGCGCTCTGCTAACCTCTTATTCACGCGCAGCCGCCGAACGGCTCGGCGTGAGCCAGCAGGCTGTGGGCCTCATCGAACGGCCGGAGCGTATCATTCTGCTTGGCTTCGGTCTGCTAGCAGGAGAATTGGCAGGTAATCCCGCCATCTGGACTACCGGAACACTGGCGCTGCTGGCATTGCTCGGAAACCTCACAGTGGCGCAGCGACTCGTACATTTCTGGCGAAATGCATCTGAAACATAATTTAAATATAGGTCGTCAGTGGAACAACATGTCTGACTGGCGAGGGCTGGCAGCCACTGGCCTTGGATTAGGGCACTCACCATTCGCTCCCGGCACAGCCGGCAGTGGTGGTGCGCTGGTACTGGTCTGGGTGATTATGACCTATGGCGGAGCACAGGGTGGCTACGCACTGCTAGCGATTGCCATCCTGCTCTACCCGGCCGGTCGCAGCTTGGCTGAATGGGCCGAACAGGAGTGGGGCGATGACCCCGGATGCTTTGTGCTGGATGAGATAGCAGGCTACCTGCTAGGTGCCGCCATTATTTGGCTTGCTACTGCATCATCCCCAGATGTAACCGAGCTAGTGGCACTGTTCGTCCTGTTCCGCGCCTTTGACATCCTGAAGCCATGGCCAATCTCGCGGCTGGAGGAGTTCAAGGGTGGTGACGGGGTGATGCTGGATGATGTTGCAGCCGGTATACTGGCTGCTGTCGTGCTACTTCTGCTCCCTATTCTGTTTTAGCCAGCCCCCTGCTTGCGATGCCAATGGTCGAAATCGTTCTCTATTTGCATATCATCGGCGCCATTGCGCTCTTCAGTGGATTGGTGGCGGCTGCTGTGGCGATGTTGCGCATGGAGCGCGCTGCTGGTGAAACGCGGCGCGAGTTGGCGTCAATGGCGCGGGCGATGGCGTCAATGGCGGCAGGAGGCGGCGCACTGACGCTGCTATTCGGGCTCTATATGGTACTCAACGAACCGTGGCCTAACTTCGGTGATGCGTGGATTGACAACTCACTTGGGCTATTGCTAGTGATTGTTGTAGTTATCCCGCTGGTAATAGTGCCGCGGCTACGTGCGATTGCCGAGGGAGGCGGGACCATGGGCGACCCAACGCTCTGGATTACGACAACTGGCATGCTAGGGGGATCTTTCGGCATCGAGTACTTGATGGTTGCGAAACCGCTAGCACACGGCAGCGACGACGGCGTACTGCTGCTATTTCTGCTACTTGGTGCAGGAGCGGGCTGGTTACAGACCAGAGAAGCCTGAGTTTCGTTTTTTACCCGCCCTCACTGGGGGCGCAATGACTGAGATTGAGATTCGTGTCGGTCTCAAGCCGGGCATGGCTGACCCTGAAGGCGCCAATGTCCAGAAAGCACTGGGATTGCTAGGCTTTGAGTCTGTAGAGGGTGTGAAATCGGCGCGCTGCTACCGCGTCTTGCTCGAGCTGCCAGAAGATAAAGCGCTCAAAGAGGCGGAGCGCATGTGCCAGCGGCTGCTTGCTAACCCTGTAGTGCATGACTACTCTATCTCGGTGGTGGAATGAAACTACAGCCGCTTGAGGGCGTGGAACAGGCATTCACGGTACCTCTCGATGGAGACCTCAAGGCAGCCGCCGAAGTGCTAGGGCTGGGACTCTCGGTCACTGAGCTTGAAAAGGTACGCGACTATTTTCGCGCCGAGAAACGGGTGCCAACCGATATCGAGCTGCAAGCGATTGATCAGGCATGGTCCGAGCACTGTTGCTACAAATCATCGCGCCCCGTTCTCGAGGAAACCGTTTTCGGACTTGATGTACCGCGCAAGGTCTTCGTGCGGGAAGATGCAGGTGTGATGGAATTCGATGCCGACCACTACTACGTTGTTGGCCTTGAGTCACACAACCACCCTTCGGCACTCGACCCCTATGGCGGGGCGGCGACTGGTATCGGCGGAATCCTGCGCGACGTGGTCTGCATGGGTGCACAGCCAATTGCCTTGGTCGACCCGCTGTTCTTTGGGGAACTAGATCTCCCTCGCGCTGAGCTGCCTGAAGGCGTCAAACATCCACGCTACCTGATGGGAGGGGTTGTAGCTGGTATCCGCGACTACGGTAATCGTGTGGGAATACCTACAGTGGCTGGTCAAGTGGTATTCCACCCCAACTACACTGGCAACCCACTGGTGAACGTGGGCTGCATTGGTGTGATGCCGAAAGCAGAACTGATTCGCAGCCGAGCTGGCGGACCGGGTGACGTCTACATCCTCGCCGGTGGCCGCACCGGCCGCGACGGCATCCACGGAGTGACGTTTGCGTCACGCGAGCTGGAAGCAGGCTCCGAGAGCGACATTGGCGCGGTCCAGCTGGGGGATCCGATTACCAAGGAACCACTGATGCACCTCTGCCTCGAACTGAACCGAGCCGAACTACTGACCGGGATGAAGGACTTGGGTGGTGGCGGTCTATCGTGCGTAGTCGGTGAACTGGCGCTGGATGGTGGCTGCGGTGCGCGCGTAGATTTGGAAAAGGTGCCACTCAAGCAGCCGGGAATGGCACCATGGGAAATCTGGGTTTCGGAATCACAGGAACGTATGATGTTTACCGTGCAACCTGAAAACGTCACGGAAGTGCTCGAACGATGCGCGGCGTGGGATGTTGAGGCGACCGAAATCGGAGAAGTTGTCCCACAGAAGCGAACGAGCGTTGACTGGCACGGCACGACTGTGCTGGACCTCGACCTTGAGTTTACAACCAAGGGCCCAGCCTATCAGCGACCGTCGCTTGAACCGCAGACGCCTGAGCTCCTAGCAGCAGTAATGGAGCAACCAGACGACCTCGGAGCATTACTGCTCGAGCTGCTGGCGACCCCCGAGGTATGTTCGCGCTCGTGGATCATCCGACAATATGACCACCAAGTACGCGGATCTACTGCACTTAACCCGCTACAGGGACCGGTCGGGAACGAAGGTCCTGGAGATGCTGCCGTGCTGAAGCCCGTGTCTGATAGCTGGCGCGGACTGGCGCTGACGAGCGACGTCAATCCCTGGCTGGTGGAGGCCGACCCCCACGCAGGAACACTACTGGCGATTGCCGAAGTATGCGGTAATCTCGCCGCTGTAGGTGCACGTATCGATTCGCTCGCCGATTGTCTCTGCTTTGGGAATCCAGAAAAACCTGAAGTGATGGGGCATTTCCGTGCTACCTGCGAAGCGCTAGGTGAAGGCGCGCTGGCACTTGGGGTGCCGTATATCTCAGGCAACGTTAGTTTCTACAACGAAACTTCCCAAGGTGCTGTACCGCCAACACCGGTGCTGATGGGAATCGGACTCGTTGATGATATTCGTAATTGCGTCACGAGCGACCTGAAGCTAGATGGAGAACTCTGGATTATAGGTGCAACCCGTGACGAGCGGGGCACCAGCCTCGCTGCACGGCATCTTGAATTCGAGGGAGGAACACTGCCCACGGTCGATTTCACGACTCTGGTTCCGCGTATGGAGGCTCTGATAGAGGCGATTGCGGCTGGCGAGGTAGTTGCATGCCACGACCTCTCGGCTGGCGGTCTCGCAGTTGCGCTGGCCGAGATGTGCCTCTCCGGTAACGGCGCAACGATTGAGCTGTCCTCGAAGCTGGACGCAATGGCCACTCTCTTCAGCGAGTCTGCAGGACGCTGGCTGGTACAGGTCGCTCCGGGCTGCGAAGCAAGCTTTGCGAAGCGTTTCGACCACGCACAGCGGCTCGGCGCGCCCGCTGATGAGTTGTCCGTAACATCCAACGGCAAAACACTGCTGGAGTTATCACCAACAGCGCTGCGAGCGGCTTGGGAAGCACCGCTCTGGGAACGGCTGGCCTAGGCATTTTTATCAACCCCCTTAATCGGCAGCACGATGACTCTTGCAGCGACGCTGATACTGCTGATTTTCATAATTACCTTCGTGCTCATTCTAGGCGAGTTCGTGCACCGCACTACCGCTGCCTGGATAGGGGCAGTAGCGATGCTGATTGTGGGGAAACTGACCGGTACGCTCGACTGGTGCACACATGGAGAATGTGAAGGGAACCTCTTCGCTGCAATTGAATTCAATGTGATTGGACTGCTGCTGGGAATGATGATCTTTGCGGCAATGCTCGAAATCAGCGGCTTTTTCGAGTTCATCGCCATCAAGGCGACAAAGCTCTCGAAGGGTGACCCCTGGATGTTGGTAGTTTACTTGGGAACCTTCACCACACTGATCTCGGTGGTCATCGATAACGTGACTGCGATTATCCTGATTGCGCCGATTACCATTAAGATTTGCAACAAGCTGGAAATAAGTGCCATCCCCCCACTAATTACCGAGGCAATTCTCTCCAATACGGGTGGCGTCGCTACATTGGTGGGTGACCCCCCGAATGTCATGATTGCAGCCTCGACAGGGTTCACCTTCAACAGCTTTATCGAGCACCTAACGCCGCTGACAGTGATAGCATGGATTGCGACGATGGGGTATATGCGCTACTACTATCGCGACTGGATTGAGACCCGCCCTGAGCATGTGGTGGAAGTGCTGGCGGAGGACGAATGGGCAGCAGTCCGCGACCGGCCGATGATGAATCGCACGCTGGCGGCGCTAGCACTCACGATTGGGATGTTCTCGGTGCACGAGCTTATCCACCTCGAGCTGGAGATTTCGGCCATCGCGCTCGGCGGAGCGGGGGTCGCGATTGCGCTTTCGCTGCCTGACCTGCCCGAGGTAGTCGAGAGAGTCGAATGGCCTGCGCTGCTTTTCTTTGCCGGGCTGTTCATAATGGTCGGTGGCCTGGAAGGGGTAGGCCACCTCACGGCGTTAGCGACCTGGATTTTCAACACCTTCCAGGAACCACTGATGCTGGCAGTTGCAGTCATCTGGGTCTCCGCCATAGCGTCGGCAATCATCGATAATATACCCTTTGCCGCCGCGATGATTCCAGTAATCCACAAACTTGGTGAGCTAAGTGTGGACCCAGTAACAGAACTCCCTACGCTTAACACCGCACCGCTCTTCTGGGCACTAGCAATGGGATGCGGCTTCGGCGGTAACGCGACCCCCATCGGTTCCTCGGCCAACGTGATGGCGGTCTCAATTAGCGAACGCGGCGGTCACACCATCACCACCGCTGAGTGGATGCGCGTAGGGCTGCCTGTGATGCTAATTACCTGTGTCGTCGCAACCATTTTCATGGTCGTCTTCTACGACTCGCTCTACGTCCATCCCTGAGCCAAGATAACGGCGCAGATCGAGCAGTCATCCGGGTCACTTACGGCGGCACTGCACTCTGGACAGTACGCGCGTTCCAGGAACTTCTCCAGCCACGCCGCGCGCAGTTCCGGCTCATCGGCTTCCATTGCATGACGTAGTTCCTCATCTGCGCCTTCGAGCGATGACAAATGCTCCAGACTCGCCATCTTGGCGACTGTATCTGGCTGCGGCCGTAACAACGGCGCCATGAATACTCCCGCGACAAAGCCAGCAGCGTGCGCCGTGTGCCCCACACCATCACTGATACCGGCGGCGACATAGGCCGTCTCACCACCCATGAATACCAGTGCTGCCAGTATTACTGGCACACGCGGCAGGAAGAGCGGGCCTAGTAGCATTGGGATTTCGTCGCGCGGATAGAGCAGCGCGAAGGCACCCATCACTGCGAAAACCGCCCCTGATGCGCCGATATGGATGCTGTCCTGTCCTTGCCAGAGTGCCAGCAACCCACTGCCAAGCGACGCGAGCAGCCCGCCTGCGAAAAAGACAATCAGTAGCCGACGCGTACCAATGCGCTCCTCGAACGGCGCGCCGAGCAGCAACAGCACCAGCATATTCATTAGCAGATGCAACGGCCCAGCGTGCAGGAACAGAGCAGTAAGCAGTGTCGCCCATGCGAACCCGGGCTCTGTCAGATACCCGGGGCGAAAGCCCAGCTCCAACCAAGTGGACAGTGGCGTGCCCGCAAGCCACCACACTGCAAAGAGCGCAAAGTTAGCCAACACCAGCGCCTGCGCCGCATACATGTGCGCCCGCAGTCCACCGACTAACACTGCGGCCGCCAGCAGCAGCAGCAAGAACGATAGCCCGCTCATCACTGGGGGCGAGCGCGGCGCGAGTTAAGGCTCACGCTGGGGTATGGTTGGGGGATCCCGTAGGACCCCCCGGTTGGCGCGTTGGAGCGCCTAGTCTTCTTCTTCGCGGCGGCGCAGTGCGACACCGAGCGACGCCAGGAAGGCGGCGCCAGCCAGGCCAGCTAGGCCCAGTGCGAACGACGGGGAGGTGCTGGTAGCAGACACCACACTGACTTCAGTCGAAATCAGGTTGTCGTCCTTCTTGTTGTCGTACTCGTCGCAGGCGTTGTTGGTACCACACGGCTTGATGACGCCCAGATCGTCCTCGTTCTGGTCTGGATTAATCCAGGCAAACACCTGAACGTCGTAGTAGTCACCGCCATCGCCACGGTCGGCACCCTTCTCGGGCACATATGGCTCGGTCCAGGTAAAGGAGGCGGTATAGGACGAGTCTTTATCAGCCGCTTCGAGCACGCGCTTAGGCTCCATCTTGGGTATGACGGTGCTGCCTATCTGTGTCGCGCGGGTAGTGCCGATGGACCAGTTCTTGTACCGGTCTCCATCCTTGGGGTCGTAGACCAGGAAGTAGACTTGCACGTCTTTGGCGTAGTTACCTTCGTTGACTGCTGTCACTCTGATTTCCATGCCGTCTGGGTCACCATCCTGCACTGCCACGCGATTCTGCTCGATTCCAGTGAGCGAGAACTGTGGCGGCCGGATGAAGTACTTGGCCTTACCGGGCGGTTCGGCCATGGCGGACTGAGAGCCAGTGTCGTACAGGTTGATGTAGAGTGTCAGCTTGCGGTTGCTGAGCGGCTCGTTGGTATCCCAGTTGAAATCTGGGGCCTCGATCACCATAGTAATCCGCGCTTCGCTGTCAGCATCCATTGGCACGCTAGTGGTACCACCGCTGCTGGTAGTTGAGATGGGAGCGCCATTGAGCGCACTCGCTGAGACGAATATCTGCCACAACGAGGTGTCGTAGCCCATCTGCTTCAGCTCAGGTGTGACCTGCAGTACATTGGCCAGCGTCCCGGTGTTCTTGACGAAGAAAGTGGTCGTCACGGTCTCACTTGGGAATATTTCCTGCTGGATAGCCCCTTCGCGCATGGCGAAGAAGCCGTAGTGCAGCGTGCGCACCACCTCGACACCGCCAATGGAGGCGCTGCCAAGTGGCCCGCGTGCGTGGAACACGAACGAGAACTTGTTGCCCGTTTCCGTGTCATACTGCAATGGCTGTGAGGCTGCGTACATGCCGCTAGAGCTGGTGAGGTGGATGTAGTAGGGTATCCACTCGCCCCAGCTGGTATCGGTGAGCTCGCTGCCAACCTTACTGTGGTCGCGGCCATCCATGATCTTGTAGCCGTTAGCCGTTGTGAGGCTCAGCGATTCTGAGTCATCCAGTCCGAAGCCCTCGTGCTGCGCCTTGACCATGATTTGATTGCCCGTTCCCATGTCGTAGTTGGCCCAGAAAACCAGGTAGCTATCGGCGCTCCAGACAGTCAGATAGGGTGTGCGCGCGTACTCGTTAGCTTCGGCTGCTGCCACTACCACTATGGTGCCCTGCATCACGGTGTGGAAGGTACACTTGTAGGCGTAGGTGCCAATGCTATCAAAGGTCCATTCCCATGCTTCACCATTCGCTATGGTGCCTGAGTCGAACTCGCCGTTCACGTCAGTCACCGTATGCGAGAAGGTGTCGCTGTTGGTCCACTCAACTGTGGTGCCCATAACGACCTCGATGTAGCTGGGTGTGAAGCCCTGTGCCTGATTACCGATGGAGATACTGACGTCGTCAGTCGCCACGTCGGTTTCGTCCCAGCTTACTGAGAGTGCGCCGTCGCCCACCGCAGCAGGCTCGTTCGCGACATCGGCCCAGTTCTCTCCGCCCGCTAGGGCAGAGTCACCCATGTCCTCCGCAGCACCAACCAGCAGCATGTGGCTCTCACCGTTGTTCGAAGCGAACAGGTCGGCCAGCGTAGTGCTGGTTCCGGATTCTGTCAGCTTGATACCAACGGTGTACATGCCGGGTCCGAGCGTGCCGGCCGGTAGCGCTATCGTGGTTGTACCAGTCGAAGTGCCCATGTCGAGGGAGGTCAATGGCACCGCATGTGACCACACGGTGTTACCGTCCATGTCATTGGCGTAGGCGTAGATGTCAGTAGACTGCGGAAGCCCGGTATCACCCAGGTTGCCCATCCCGACATTCTTGACGTTGGTGGTGAGCGATGCGCCCGCGCCAACGTCCATCCTGTAGGGCATGTCGACTGTGGTCTGGGTCAGGTCGAAGCCCAGTGCGTAAAGACCAATGTCATCGATGTACCAGATTGGATTCCAGTCGGGGTAGGAACCGCCCAAGTGGAAGCGAAGCTGCAGGTCGTCCATTCCGGGGCCTGTGTAGGTATCGAGGCGTATCTGCGTCTCGACCCAGCCGCCGGAACCGCCCACAAAGGCCTTCTGGCCGCTGAGGGGATTGGCGTAGGCTGGTAAGTTGTAGACTTCCGCATACTTCAGCGGCGCCGAAGAGGTTGATGGGGCTAACCCATTCCAGGTCGTGCCGCCATTGGTACTGATTTCCACCCTACCACCATCGTAGTAGTAGACGCCAGACTCGTAGAAGGCATAGGTGTGCATGAACACAAACTTGGCCTTCACTGCCTGACTCAGGTCGAACTTCGGTGAATAGAGGCTTATGTCGTCCCCATTGGGGTAGCCATAGACGTCATCACCGCCACTCCAGCCGTGAGCTGGACTCCTGAATGCGTTGGTGGAGGTGACCCAAGCCATGGTTGTATCACTGGCTATGCCTGTGCTCCAGCCGCCGACATAATCGTTGCCGCCTTTGGCGTTCACGCCACGTATCTTCTCCTCTTCGGCGTCGCTGAAGGAGACCGTGAACATGGTCTCACGGTTCACGTCCTTGTCGTTGTCTCCTGGGTACTCATCCGGAGCGGATACTCCGTTCTCATCTACGTATCCCTCTATCCAGGAATCTACCTTAATCTTGTACATTCCGGGTGTGCTGAAGTGGAAGGGGACTGTGATGTCCTTTGATTCGCCACTGGCGAAGGCGCCGCCGGTGCCACTGCCTGAGATTCCCCAGGTCTCCGTGTGCAACACGGACTCCATGCCAGTGCCAGTGATCGCTACCTCGTCGATAGCCCACTGCTCACCGTCACCAGGCCAGAGGTAGGAGTACATCCCAAAGTGGAACCGAACCCATACGCTGTCCTCGCCGACATAGTCGGCAAGCGCGAAGCTGTCGGTAACCCACTGGCCACCGTTGCTGAAGAAGGACTGGCCGCCGCTAATCTTCACGAAGCCGTCCTGCCCGTAAAGTGTGTGACCATAGTTCACGGAGAACACCGTCCCGGGGTAACCACCCTCAGGTATGAACGGTGTCCATACGATTTGAGTGGGGTCGGAATGGTCTGCGTTAGTCGATATCTCGACTCGGCCGCCGTTGTAGGCAGTGCCCTGAGACTGGTACCAGACAAAGCGATAGCGGTGGTCAACCGTCATGACTGCGTCGTCCGCTGCGTCACTCAGGTCAAGCGCCGGCATGGTCAGGTAACCGTCGCCGCCGCCGTAGTACATCGCGATTTCGCCATCCTCGTGGCCCCAGCCCTTTCCGCCGTCGGCGTCAGCCGCTGGGAAGTAGAAGCCAGGGTTGGTTCCCCAGGAACCCGTACCGCCGGTAGCGACATTCGTCGCTTCCCAGGGGTGGTCGTTCATGCTGGTGTGACTTTCGTGGTCCTCAGAGTATATGGTCTGCGTGCCATACGGGCCAATCTGCAATCGCACCTTGGCCTTGCCCGAAAGCTGCTCGACAGCGCCCGCGTTAAGCACCTTGATACCAATATCAGGGGTGCCGTCGACCGGAATCGGGTCAACTAAGTCCAGCGACGGAACGGCGATGTTGTTGCTGTAGACAAGACCGGTAACGGTCACGTCATCCAGCCAGTAGCCGTACGGTCCGTAAAAGGCGTAGTAATAGCCGTTCCAGCCAACTGACCAGCGAACCTTGACATCATCGTTGCCGACATAGGGAGTTAGGTCGTACGCGACCTGGCGGAAGTCGTCGGTCATCGGGAAGCCATCGAGGCCGTAGTAGGTCCAGCCCGACTTGCCGGCATAGGGGTTGGCCATGTAGGTGCCAATGGTGCTCCAGTAGCCGCCCTTGTAGCCCGCTTGACCGTCACCGCGGTCGCTGGGCGCCATCTCGTCCCAAGTCGTGCCGCCATCCTGCGATATCTCGACGATGAGGCCGTCATAGTTATAGTAGAAGCGATAGTTATGCGAGAAGGTGAGTGTCGCATCCACGGGCAAGCTCAGGTCAAGCGATGGGGTGGAAGCGCCTGTAACGCCCGGATAGGACTGATCAGCCTTCTTGCCGCTATACAGTGCATTGCTGCCAGTATTTGCCTTGCTATCAAGCCCCCATATGTTATCGCCGCCGAACTTCTCGTAACTGATATCCCAATCACCAAAAGCGCCACCAGTTAGCCCATTTTCGAAGCCTTCGCTAAACATGACGTACTTGATTGTGAGGAACGCAGTCCATTTATTGTTGCTCGTGTCCTCGTCACTCCATTCGTCCGTGATTGATATCTCGATACCAACGACATCGCCCACCTTCAGCCCATTGGGGAAGTCTGGGCTGGAAGCATCAGGCTTGAAGGCATCAAAGGTGACGGTTTTCGACTCCTTGTAGGCTATAGAGCTGATAGTTTCAGTCTCGTCCATGGCTGTCTTGGCCTTCGTGGTCAAGTCTACCTGGACGTCATCGAGGCGGTACCAGCCGTTGTAGTACCAGTACCAGTAGGTACAGTAGCCAACCCGCCAGCGCAGGTCGAGCGTCTCGCCTGCCCAGGGACCCAGGTCCAGCTCGACGTTGCCCCACTTGTAGTCGTAGTTATTGTCGCCAGTGGTGCGCCAGTACATGTCCTGGGAATTGCCGAAGCTGTAGTAGGCCCAGCCGAGCTGGCCACCGTACGGGTTGTTGTAGGTGGACACCATGGGTGTTTGGTAGTAGCCGCCCTTGGCGAAGCCGTCTATCTGATCCCAAGTAGTTCCGCCATCGGTGGAGCCCTCCAGGAACGCGCCTTCATAGGTGAAGTACATCCCCCAGGAGTGCGAGAAGGAGAGCGTGCCACCCATCGAAGAGGTCATGTCGATGGAGGGAGCCCGCAGCCAAGAGTCGTAGGCCATAGCGCCTATGGTCTTGACCCAGGCGCCGTCGCTAGCTGCGTGGACCTCTAGCGTGTCGTAGCCATAGGAGCTTCGGTAAATGTAGTTGCTATCCGCAGCAATCCCGTACGTGTAGTAATTGTGGCCGGGGTAAATCTGCCCGTAGGGAATACCCTCCGAGCAACTGCCTGGATAGCCATCATCAGTGCCGATTTCGCACTTGGCGATGCCGCTGTAGTAGCCGTAGTAGGCACCGAAATATATGTTTCCGTCACCGTCGGTGGCCACATCGTAATGGTAGTTGAATTTGTAGTACCACAGAGAATATGCGCCAGGAGCATTACTGTTGAAGTAGTCGGTTACCTTACTACCGCTAGTGGTGAACTCGGTAACACGACCCCTGTCACTGGCAAACTGGCTCCGGTAGCTGTAGTAGGAGACGAAGACGTGGGTCTCCGTGCCAACTGTGGCAGTCTCGATGCCCATGGGCCGGCAGTAGTGGTAATTCCCACCACTGTAGGTGGTGCAGCCAGTGAGTGCGGAGCTCCATTTGTTTATGTAATCGCCGTCAGGGTCCCAACGGGTGATGTACAGCCACGCGTTGTAGTACCAGCCGGTCGAGACAAGTATCTCGTCATTTATATTGTCAAAAGCTATTCCCTGAGCGTAGTAGAGGGGCTTGGAGCTCGTGTGCTGCTTGTACCATGCGTAGGTGTATGTGTCAGTGCCAGAGTCGTAGCTCAGCTTGTACATGCGCGCGTTCGAGCTGCCGTAGGTGATGAAGTAAACATTCCCCTCGTCGTCAGCGGTGACGGCACGTGGCCTGTAGCAGCCGGAAGGGGAGTACTTGGCATCGAGAGTCTGAGTGGTGGCATCTATGATGACTACTTCACCGCAGTTGCCGGTACCGCCAAAGTAATTGGCGACGTATAGCTTGCCGTTCTTGGCATCCACGTCGTAGGGGCCGTCTGTGAGCAGGCCTGCCAGCTCCAGCTGACCAGGATAGCTGGCGCCACTGCCCTTACGGCCAGCGGACATCGCCTCGCCATCCCACTCTCCATCCTCATCTTCACTATCTATGCCGCGGTTCCACGTGTCCTCGTCGTTGCCAGCACCCCAACCATCGCGGGTGCCCGAGAAGATACCGTGGGTCCAGCCGGTTACATCACCATTGGTGTCATAGTCGCTGAAGTCCTCGTCTATAACTGTTACAACATTGGTGGTAAATATCTCCATATTCACATCGACATCGGTCTGGGTGTTGCTACCCTTGTTCTTGATGTCGGCCGAGAACACGTTGTCGTCAGCCAGTGATATCGGATCTGGATGTTCCACAGATGTTATCTCCACCTCGTTGACTGGAGGCGGGGGTGCGTAGAACTCTACTGCGCGGCCGGCGTAATAGCCGCCATTCATGCCGCCGAAAGCATAGCTCAGTCCGAGGGCGCCGCTCTCCTGAATACCTGCCGAAGAAGCGCCATAGAAATTTTGGGCTGTGTTATCCTTGTACTGGAACACGATGTTACCAGTTGCCTCATACATCAGTACCTCGTAGGTGACTGTATTCGTACAGGGCTGCGCCCACTGCCGCAGCTGCTCGAATTGTATAATGAAAACTCGGTTTCCTGTTGTTCCTTGGGACTCCGAGTAAATTCCACTGGCGCCAGTACAGTACTGCCAGTCGTTCCACATTGGCGCTATCAGCGCGGTGTTGATAGCCGTGGATGGGATTCTCTTGCCTGTCCAGTCGTACGGCACTCCGGGGTTCCCCAGAGTCAGCCAGCCGTTATCTCCGCCAATCCACCACTGAGTACGATCCACGTCGTACATGGTGAATGTCCAAGGCAGAGTATACGGGCCTTGTACGTAGTCAGAAGGGTCAGAGATCTTGGATCCACTACTTACAATGTCTACCCAATTGTAAGTGGGGCCAGTGCTTTCGGCACTGTCCTTGTAGGTGTAACCCTTTGCATCAGGGCCACCTGATCTCGCCGCAGCGTCGGGTGCCAGCATTACAAATCCGCTGGTGACCATTACTACGGCAACCACGAAAGCAACGAGCCTCGCGGTCCAGTCGATGGAGCTCTCTATAGAGTTTTCTTGCATATAACACACCTTGGTTGAGTCCTTGTCCCAACAGGTCCGAAGACCCGTTGAAGGGTACGTGCTATGCTGCCGGTTCATTAAAAACGTTCGCCCGTGGCCCGGGCAGGCTGCACGGCAGCCCAAGGGCTATAGCGGAGGGTAAGGCGTACCGACGATGAACATCGGAGTTCTGGCACTGCAGGGAGCGGTCAGCGAGCACCGGCTAGCACTGGAAGCGTGCGGTGCCCGCGTGAGGGACGTTCGAACGCCGCGCGAACTAGCGGAAATTGAGGGATTGGTGGTGCCAGGAGGCGAATCCACCACGCTGCGCCATCTGCTGCGAAATGCTGGCCTGTGGGAGTCACTGCTAGTGTGGGAAAAGCCCATACTGGGGACCTGCGCAGGGGCAATCCTGTTAGGCCGCTGCGATGACAGGACGCTAGAAAAAATGGAGCTGCGGCTGGATCGCAATACCTACGGCAGGCAGCAGGAGTCATTCGAGGCCCGAATCAAGCTCGACGTGGGTGACTCGTTTCCCGGGGTGTTCATCCGAGCGCCCGGTATCACTGCCACTGGCGGGACGTGCAGGCCAATCGCATGGCACAACGGAAATATCGTTGGCGCTGTGCAGCCACCGCACATGGCACTCACCTTTCACCCCGAATTGACCGGAGACCGACGACTGCACCAGCGCTGGCTGGAGATGGTACCACGGTAGCCGACCCGAAAGGCCGCCAGACGCCAGGCTACGAACGGCACGTCTTCATCTGCGGCCACGAGCGTCCGCCCGCTGCCGCGCGGCCCTGCTGCTCCGGACGCGACAGCCTAGCTGTGCTGAAACAGATGAAGACGGCCGCCAGCGAGGCGGGACTTTCCGGAGTGCGAGTCCAGAAATCGGGTTGCCTCGATTTCTGCGAGAATGGTATCTCCTGTGTAGTCTACCCGGAAGGGGTGTGGTATCGCATCGCGGAGCCGGAGCGTGACGTGGCAGAAATTGTCGAGCGGCACCTGCGCCACGGGAAGGTTGTCAAGCGATGCCTGATGGAGTTCTGATTTTCTGACGATTAATATTTAAGGAAAGAAACTTCATGCGAAGATAGTGGTGCGCGGGGCAGGATTCGAACCTGCGAACCCCTAAGGGAGAAGGTCTTGAGCCTTCCGCGATTGGCCAGACTATGCGACCCGCGCCCCGTGCCGATGGTCGGGGGTATTTTAGCGACGCGTCGCTGCCACCAGATGACTGCACCAGAATGGTGGAAACGTGCCTGCAACGAACTGTGCATCGGCGACCCAGTGCTGGCAGCGATTATCGATCGCTTTCCCGAAGAACAGCTCGAGCCACGGGCAGATGCGTTCTTCACTCTGGCACGTGCAATTACAGGACAGCAGATTTCAGTGAAAGCGGCGCAGAGTGTCTGGGGCCGGCTGGAAGTCATTTGCGACGGTGCGGTGACTGTGGAGGCTGTGCTGGCGCGCAGTGTGGAACAGCTACGGCCGGCGGGGCTGTCGCAGCGCAAGGCGGAGTACGTGCACGGACTCGCCACCCATCGAGAAGTCTGGGACATCGACTGGGAACCACTAAACGACGAAACAGCGATTGCGAAGCTCTGCCAGCTGCGCGGAGTAGGGCGCTGGACTGCTGAGATGTTCCTGATTTTCTATTTGTTGCGGCCTGACGTGCTGCCACTGGATGACATAGGGCTGGTGGCAGCGATACGAGATATTTACGGGGAAGCGCTTGAGACGGTGGAGCTACGCGAAATCGGTGCGGTGTGGCAGCCCTGGCGCTCAGTCGCAACTTGGTACCTGTGGCGCTCGCTTGACCCGGAGCCAGTCGAATACTAGGTGAGAGGCCTACTCGCCAGCCGTTTGCGCCTTCACGACTGCACCGAGGGCGTGCCGCACTAGCCGTGCAGCGAGCGCAGCGGTGTTGCCATTGTCGGCGGGTGGACAGGTTTCAACGCAATCGAAGCCGACCAGTCGGTCGCTCAGGAAGTTGAGCACCTGTAGCACCTCATAGGGTGTCATACCAAATGGCTCGGGCGTTCCGACACCAGGGGCGAAGGCAGGGTCAATCGCATCCATGTCGAGACTCAGGTAGAGCGGGCCATCGAGTGCATCAACAATATCTGAGAGGTGCTCGCGCAAGTCGACCCAGCCCGCCTCAATGTAGCTGAGGTCATCCTCGCGCGCCGCCTGCTGCTCCTCACGCGATAGCGAGCGCACGCCAATGACGCGGACGCACTCGACGCCCACTATTTCGGAGACACGGCGCGTAGTCGCGGCGTGCGACCACTTTGCGCCCTGATAGCCGTCGCGGTAGTCTAGGTGTGCGTCGAGAACGACAACAGTGAGATTAGGATAGTACTGCTTCAGTGCGGCGACCGCTGGCGGAGTGAGCGAATGCTCACCGCCGAGGCCGACCGAAAATTTTCCTGCGGCGCCAATGCGGTCAACAATCTCGCCGATGGCGCTGTTATTAGCCTCCTGGTCTGCGACCGTCTCGACGTCTCCCCAGTCGTGGGTCGGGACGTCGCGCAGGTCGAGACCGAGCTCGTTGAGCCATGATTCAAAGTTATGGCTGTGGTGCCGGATGGCCTCAGGACCGTCGGCAGCACCCTTACGAAAGCAAGCGGTGCCATCGAAAGGGTAGCCCCAGATTACGAAGCGTGCATCATCGAAAGCCGCTTCGGCATCAGCAAAAAACTCAGGCACGCGTAACCAGCCGGCGTCCCATCGCCTGCAGGAAGCGGATTTCGCCTCCAGGCTCAATACTGCCCTGGAATTCCTCGGGGATGTCGGCCATCGGGATAGTGAAGGTCTCCCAGGTTTCTAAATCCATGAACTGCACCTCGGCACCCATGTGCGCCAGCACCTGTCCCTTGCGGTTGTCCACCTGCGGGACGTGCACCTTGTGCTTCACAGGATGGACCAATGACCGCTTTACCCCATCAAAAATGCCCACTGCAACGATACGCGCCTTGGCTTCGCCGTGCTTGCCGGGCTTTGAGGTGATGTATTCCACAATCCTACACGGGGCGTCATCAACAACGATGTAGCGCCCCACCTTGAGCGATCGGATTGCCTGGATAGTGGTGGTCATGATTGCACTCCGCGGACGGGGAGCTAGTCCTCGCGCAGCAGTCCGGCGGTGCGGAGCTCGTGCTTGATGTTGCGGACGGCGTTCTTGATGTCATTGACCTCGCGGGCGCCAACGCAGACCATCTTGCCGCTGCCGAAAAGTAGCAGCACCACTTTTGGATCATCCATACGATAGACCAGTCCGGGGAACGCCTCAGGTTCATATTCGACGTTTTCAAATCCAAGCGACATCGCAATCTGGATCAGGTTAAGTGTGGACTCCAAGTTAGTAGTAGCAACGATGTTCTGGATGACTATATCTGGTTCGTCCTTGACTGGCATCTTCAGGACACGTAACTTGTCTACCACCTTGTTGATAGCGACGTGCACGTCCGGAATCGAGCGCGCACCGGTGCAGACGACCTTCCCGCTGCGGAAGATGAGCACCGCCGTCTTGGGCTCTTTAAGCTTGTAGATCAGGCCCGGAAATCGGTCTTGGTCGTATTCAGCACCTTCGAGCTGGAAAGCGATGTCCTGCAACATCAATTCTTTGCCAATCGAGGCGCTCGCCACGACGTTTACTACTGTTATTTCAGCCATGGTAAAACCCCTAGGAGCGGCCTATATAAGCGACCTATATAAAGCTTAAATACCAAATCATCCGATTAACTGGTAACGTTACGCGACCTTTTTAGCGCACCCTGTGTGGCGCCGCAGCGGGGCCCGTAGGGTAGCTTGGTCCATCCTTCGGCGTTCGGGACGCCGGTACTCCAGTTCAAATCTGGGCGGGCCCACCATTCAGCCACTACAGCGGCTTGCTAGCCTCGAAAAATATCTCGGAAATCTGCTCTTATATATGGGAAGATGCTAGACGATAATGAGCGAAGCCGTGATTGCAGGTTACGTTCGTTCGCCCTTCACTCCCGCGCGTAAAGGTGCACTGGCGAAGGTTCGGCCAGACGAACTGATGGCGCAGGTGGTGCGCGGGCTGCTTGAGCGAAACAGCATTGACCTGGTCGAGCTGGAAGACATGATCATTGGCTGTGCATTCCCGGAAGGCGAGCAAGGACTGAACGTGGCACGCATTGTTGGTTTCCTGGCCGATCTGCCAGTATCAGTGGCAGGGACCACGGTGAACCGCTTCTGCGGGTCATCGATGCAGGCAATTCACATGGCTGCGGGTGCGATTGCGACCAACGCAGGTGAGGCATTCATCTGCGGCGGCGTCGAGTCAATGACGCGCGTGCCGATGATGGGGTTCAACCCTCTCCCGCATCCCGGACTCTGTGAGCGAGCGCCCGAAGTTTTCATCTCGATGGGGATAACTGCCGAGAATCTGGCGCGCAAGCACGAAATTACGCGCGAAGCACAAGAGGCGTTCGCGCTTGAATCGCAGCAGCGCACATTGCGTGCCGCAAACGAGGGTTACTTTGATGACGAGATAGTGACGATTGAGAATGGAGGCAAGGTCTCCACGGATGGCTGTCCGCGTCCCGACACAAACCTCGAGGCGTTGGCGGCGCTGAAGCCTGCCTTTGACGCCAATGGCTCCGTGACGGCAGGCACCTCATCGCCGCTTACGGATGGGGCATCCGCAGTGCTGCTGACCTCAGCCGACTACGCGCAGCGCAATGGCCTGAAGACTCTGGCACGCATCCGCGCCACCGCCGTTTCCGGCTGCGCGCCTGAAATAATGGGTATTGGCCCCGTAGAGGCCGCTCGCAAGGCGCTCGACCGTGCAGAGTTGAAGCTAGAGCAAATGGACATCATCGAGCTCAACGAGGCTTTCGCGGCGCAGTCGCTCGCAGTACTGAGTGAACTGGGACTATCTCACGAAAAGGTGAATCTGGATGGCGGAGCAATTGCACTAGGCCACCCACTAGGGGCAAGCGGCGCGCGTATCACCGGCAAGGCTGCCTCGCTGCTGCAGCGTGAGGGGGGGAAGTATGCGCTGGCAACTATGTGCATTGGCGGCGGGCAGGGCATCGCAACGGTGCTCGAGGCAACGTAATGGAACGCACAGCAGTCATTGGTTCCGGCGTCATGGGCGCTGGCATTGCGGCACACCTGGCGAATGGCGGTGTGCAGGTAGATCTACTCGACATCGTTCCGGAGGGCGCCGAAGACCGCGATATACTGTCACGAGGGGCGATTGCGCGCCTGCACAAGACCAAACCAGCACCGCTGATGCACGCTGACTTTGCAGAACGTATCCAGCCCGGCAACCTAGAGGACCACCTCGAACGGGTTGCGAAAGCGGATTGGATTGTCGAGGCTGTTGTCGAAGACCTAAAAATTAAACAAAAAGTGTTCAAGCAGCTCGAAAAAGTCCGCAAGGACGGTAGTTTCATCAGCTCCAATACATCGACCATTCCACGCGCGCAGCTCACGAAAGGAATGGGGCAACGCTTCGAGCGCGACTTCCTGATTACTCACTTCTTCAACCCGCCGCGCTACTTGCGGCTGCTCGAGATTGTGCCGTCGCCTGTGATGGAATTAGAGCGACTCAACGCATTTCGTGACTTTACTGACCGGCGGCTCGGCAAGGGCGTTGTTATCTGCAATGACACGCCTGGCTTCATCGGCAACCGTATTGGCGGCTACTGGATGCAGTGTGCCATCAACGCGGCCATAGAACTAGGGCTCACGGTCGAGGAGGCTGACGCGGTAATGGGGCGTCCCATCGGCGTTCCGAAAACCGCGGTGTTTGGGCTACTGGATCTTGTCGGACTCGATCTGGTACCGCACATTGCCGAAAGCATGCTAGCAACGTTGCCTGAAAACGACGACTACCGCCGCGTGGTTGCCGAAGCCGAAGAAAACGGCATTGCTGCCATTATTGCTGGAATGATTGAGGCCGGTTATACTGGCCGCAAAGGAAAAGGCGGCTTCTACCGACTGAATCGGGACGGCGGAAAAAAGGTCAAGGAAGCACGTGACTTGACAACGGGAGACTATGCGCCCGCGAACCGGAGAGTGGCGCTCGAATCGCCCAAAGCCGCGAAGCAAGGGCTGCGTGCACTGGTAGAATATCCTGACAAAGGGGGCGAATACGCGTGGAAGGTGCTGTCACAAACACTTGCCTACACGGCATCACTGATTCCCGAGATAGCGGGTTCGATATCTGACGTTGACAAGGCAATGCGGCTTGGTTATGGCTGGAAGCGGGGCCCCTTCGAAATGCTTGACACATTCGGCGTGGAATGGTTCTGCGAAAGGCTCTCTGCCGATGGTCTTGCAGTACCGTCGCTGCTGGCGCACGGTAGTCCACTCTACGAACACAAGACGCAACTGATGGTGGATGGTAGCTACATCGCGGTCCCGCGTGCCGAGGACACATTACACGTCACTGATCTGCGCAAGGCGAGCGAGCCACTGGCATCCAACGCATCAGCATCAATCTGGGATGCAGGTGACGGTATTGCGTTACTAGAATTTCACAGCAAAATGAACTCGATTGATCCGCTCACTCTGGAGATGGTCGCCGAGGCTGTAGAACTGGTTGAGATGGGTGACTTCGTCGGCCTGGTCATTGGAAATGATGGCGAGCACTTCTCCGCCGGCGCTAATATCGGATTGGCTCTCTTTGTCGCTAACGTCGGCGCGTGGGAGGAGAGTGACAAAATGATTCGCGGCGGGCAACTGGCGTTCATGACACTCAAGCACTCCAGCTTCCCTGTTGTCGGCGCGTCCAGCGGACTCGCGATTGGTGGCGGCTGCGAAGTGCTGTTGGCGTGCGACGCTATCCAGGCACACGCCGAGACCTACACGGGACTGGTTGAGGTCGGTGTGGGGCTGGTCCCAGCGTGGGGAGGTTGCAAAGAAATGCTGCGCCGCTGGGCTGAGGTGGGGCCACACGGGCCGATGGCACCGGTAACGCGCATCTTCGAGAACGTAGGCACTGCCAAGGTAGCGACGAGCGCGTTCGAAGCAAGAGATATGCAAATCCTGCGCGAGGGTGATGGAATTACGATGAATCGCGAACGTGTACTGGCTGACGCCAAAGCGCGCTGCCTTGAAATGGTAGCAAGTTATGAACCGCCTGAGATAGCTACACATCGCCTGGCAGGACCTTCGGGCCGGACGGGGTTGCAGATGGCTGTTGCGGACCTGTTGCGGTCGGGTAAGGCAACCCCCCACGACGGGGTCGTCGCCGGAGAGCTAGCGATTGTGCTGACCGGTGGCGAGACCGACCCTACGAAAGAACTGGATGATTCGGATATCCTGGACTTGGAGCGTGAAGCCATCCTGAAGTTGATGAAAACGGAGCCGACGCTGGAGAGAATCGAACACATGCTCAACACCGGTAAACCACTGAGGAACTGAAATGCGTTACAGGGTGCCGAAACGGGAGTTCGAGTTCGTGCTGCGTGAGGTGATGAACATCGAGCAGCTGACGCAGCATCCTGGCTACGAAGAGGTGACCTGGGAGATGTTACAGATGATTACTGACCAGGTGGCTGAGATTGCGGAGGACATCTGGCTCCCAAGCAACCAGATTGGGGACCAGATTGGCGCGAAATTCAAGGAGGGAGAGGTAACACTCCCGCCTGAGTTCCACGACGCGATTAACGCAATACGTGATACAGGACTGGTGACACTGTTCGCGCATCAGGAATACGGCGGGATGGGATTTCCAACCGCCTTTGAGGTACTGGGTGACGAGGTGATGTGTGCGACCAACATGGCACTGGCAACCATGACAGGACTTACCAAGGGAGCCTACCGCTGCATCCACCAATACGGCAGTGAGGAGTTGAAGGCGCTATACCTGCCGCGTATGGTGAGTGGTGAGTGGTTCGGTACCATGTGCCTTACAGAGGCACATTGCGGGACCGACCTAGGACTGCTACGTACCAAGGCAATAGAGCGGGAAGATGGTAGCTACCAGTTGAGCGGCGAGAAGATCTTCATCACTGGTGGTGAGCACGATTTAACGGATAATATTCTTCATCTGGTTCTGGCGCGACTGCCCGATTCACCGAAGGGCGTGAAGGGGATTTCGCTCTTTCTAGTGCCTAAATTCATTCCTGCCAGTGACGGCAGTCTAGGTGAGCGCAACGCCATTCGAGCGCTCTCCATCGAGGAAAAGATGGGATGCAAAGGCTCTCCCACCTGCGTCATCGCGCTCGAGGAAGCACAGGGCTGGCTGATTGGCGAACCAAACCATGGGCTGCGGGCAATGTTCTCGATGATGAATCACGAACGGCTGGCGGTCGGCATGGAAGGCGTCGGCATCGCTGAGATTGCTTACCAGAACGGACTGGCGTATGCACTGGACCGGTTGCAGGGACGTGACCTGAAAGGAGCGCGATACCCGGAACAGGAAGCAGATCCGCTAATCGTGCATCCCGATATCCGGCGCATGCTGTTGCGCGCCAAGTCACTCATTGAGGGAATGCGTTGCCTGGCGGTCTGGACTGGAATCTCGATTGATCGCAGCCAGATTGGCGGAGCAACGCGAGAGGCAAACGGCGAGCTGGTCGAGCTGTTGACGCCGATTGTCAAGGCGCTCTGCACCGACCTGAGCTGCGAAATCGCGAACGACATGCTTCAGGTCTACGGTGGCCACGGTTACATCCGGGAACATGGCATGGAACAACTGGTACGCGACCTGCGGATTGCACCAATCTGGGAAGGCACCAATGGCATCCAGGCACTAGACCTGGCGGGGCGCAAACTACCGCGCGACATGGGACGGCTGCTACGACGCTTCTTCCATCCCGCACTCGAGTTCATCGAGCTAAATCGCGACGACACTAACCTGAAGGAATTCGTGGAGCCATTCGCTAAGGGTCTGCGCGGGCTGCAGAAGACCAGCATGTTCCTAGCGCAGAAAGGACTTGGCAACCCACACGAAATCGGCGCTGGAGCGACCGACTACCTCCGGCAGTTCGGGCTAGTGGCACTGGGCTACATGTGGCTGCAGATGCTGAAGGTTGCCTTCGCCAAGCGCGACGATGAGGAATTTTACGAATACAAGCTGATCACCGGTCGCTACTTCTTCGAACGCGTCTTCCCAGAAACGATTTCGCGCGCGGTCGCTATCTCGGCTGGGGCGAAGACTATGATGGCAATGCCTGACGCTGGTTTCGCTGGTGATTATCGCTTCTCGGGCAGCTAGTCAACGAACTGACGCCCAAACGTATAGAACGGATTACCCGCCAGCCACTGCCCTCCGTCGGAGACAAGACATTCGCCGGTTGTGTAATCGCTCGAGGCGAGCCAGAGTACCTGTAGCGCCATTTCGTCGGCGGTGGCGAGTCGCCCTCTAGGAATTGTGTCAACAATCATCTGCTCCATCTCGGGCGCCGGAAACAGATTCGCTTTGGCGCCTTCCGTGGGCACGACGCCGGGACAGAGCGCATTGACACGGATGTCGTGGGAAGCCCACTCAAGCGCCAGCGAACGGGTCAGGTTCAGTACTCCCGCTTTGGCTGCCCCGGAATGCGCTACGTAAGGCGCAGAGCTCCAGGCATAGTTAGCAACGATGTTCACTACGCTCGAATTATTGCCTTTACGTAGCAATGGATGGCAGGCCTTTGAGACGCGGAAGGTGCCGTCGAGCACAATATCCACGACTGCTCGCCAAGCGTTCTCGCTCATCTCGGCCACGGGCGCGAAGAAATTTCCGGCGGCGTTGTTAACGAGCACGTCGAGCCCGTCCCACTCCGCTTCGATTGTTGCGGCGAGTGCTGCTACGCTCTCGGTGTCGCGGACATTCACAACCTGCGTTAGCGCTTCAACACCCGTAGCAGTAGCAATGGTAGCGGCGCCAGCCTCTAGATGCTCAGCATTACGCGATGCAATCGCCACCTGTGCACCGTGCGCTGCAAAAGCAGTGGCGAACGCCAGCCCCATCCCGGTGCCACCGCCAGTCACGAGCGCGCGCGAGCCAGCGAACAGATCGGTGCGGAGTGGGCTGTCAACCATCTTGGCTCCATTCAGAGGGTCAAATATAATCCCTTAGCGGACTGCCCCACACGATGCTTACGCTCGAGAAGGTCCGTGAAGCTGCGGTGCGACTGGAAGGGGTAGCTCATCACACACCAGTGATGACTTCCGAAGCGATTGACGACCTCGCAGGCCGCCAGCTAATCTTCAAGTGCGAAAATCTGCAGAAGGTGGGGGCATTCAAGTTCCGTGGCGCGTGGAATGCGGTCGCATCACTTTCCGATGAGGAAGCTGGGCGTGGGGTCTGTACACACAGCAGCGGCAACCACGCGCAGGCGCTGGCACTCGCGGCGCAGATGCGGGGTATCGCGGCCCACGTCGTGATGCCTGATAATGTAGCTCCAATCAAGCTGAATGCAGTCGAGGGCTACGGCGCCGCAATTACGCTGTGCGAGCCGACGCTGAAAGCGCGTGAGGCGACGCTGGCGGAGCTACAGCGCGAGAGCGGCGCTGTGCTGGTACATTCCTATGATGATGCACGCGTCATTGCCGGGCAGGGGACCGCCGCGCTGGAGCTGCTAGCGCAGGCAAAGCTGGACGCCATTATCACGCCGATTGGCGGTGGCGGGCTGCTCTCAGGCACCTGCATTGCCACCCGGGGCACTGCGCCCGAAGTCGTACTCTACGGTGCCGAACCGGCAGGTGCCGATGATGCGGCACAGTCGCTCGCCAGCGGAGAACTGGTACCGCAGCTCGCACCCGATACCATCTGCGATGGCCTGCTCGCCAGCCTGGGCAAGCTCACCTGGCCTATCCTGCGAGATCACCTTGCAGCCATTATTACCGTCGATGACGATGCCGTTCGACAGGCAATGCGATTGCTATGGGAACAGCTAGAGTTACTAATCGAGCCGAGCGGCGCTGTAGGCCTCGCTGCAGCGCTATCACCCAGCTTCCAGAGCGACGCACAGCGAGTTGGCATCATCCTCACTGGCGGCAATGTTGATTCCGCAAAGTTCTTTCAGCAATAGAGTGGCGGGCCCGCCGGGATTCGAACCCGGGATCTCCGGCTTAGAAGGCCGGTGCCCTTCCAACTAGGCTACGGGCCCCGCACGTCGGGAAGAGGGGCGGCTTAAGGGATTTGGCTGTAGCTGCCAGATCTCTTTACCAGCAGGATTTATTTAAATATCTATCGTTAGTGAATTCTGCTGCCGTTTTCTACCTTCTGATCAGGCTGGAGCAGACTCACAACTTTGCCGCTTTCGGCAGCTAGCAGCATCCCTTCCGACTCAACGCCGCGGAACTTGGCGCGCTCGAGGTTGACGAGCACGGCAATCTGCCGTCCCTGCAGCTCGTCAGCCGCGTATATACCACGCAGACCGGTCACGAGACGGCGTGTGGGGCCACCGAAATCGACGTCCAGCAGCCACAGCTTGTCTGCGTCCGGGTGCTTCTCAACGCCGGTCACGGTACCGACGCGGATGTCCAGCTTCTTGAAGTCATCGAAGCTGATTTCTGGCTTTAGCTCGTGGAGCTCGTTTGGGGGCATTTCTTTCTCCAGGACCTTCTGCAGGTCCAATTTTGCAAACAGCGGCTCGGGTCGCTGTAGGGTAAAGTCATTCTCGCCGTCCAGGACTGCCTCCCAGCCCGCCTCCTGCGGGGTGCCGGACAGGCCGAGATACTGCCATGCAGTCTCTCCTGTACGAGGCATGTATGGCGACATCATTATTGAGAGAGAACGGCAAATATTCAGGAAGCCAACTAGCTGCGTCTCGCACGCACTGCGGTCCTGTTTCAGGATCTTCCACGGCGCTACTTCGTTGAGCGCCGCGTTAGTCGCCTGCGATAGTTGCAGCATCGCAGCCAAGCCGCGCTTGAACTTGCATGCGGCGAGCGCCGTGTCCATCTTCGCGTGAGCCTCTGCAACGCGGTCGCGCAGCTCAGGCAAGTCGCACTCATCAGCGTGGAGCCCGTCGGGGAAATTCTTCTGTGCAAAGGATATCACGCGGTGAAATAAATTCCCTAAATTTCCAATGAGCTCGGTATTGACTCGTGTGACATAGTCTTCCCAAGTGAAGCTTGTATCCTTCTGCTCGGGCATGACTGCAGCCAGATAGTAGCGCAGCGCCTCCGGGTCGTAGCGCTCCATGTAGTCGGGAATCCAGACCGCGTGGCGACGCGATTTGGAGAACTGCGCCGAGTCCAGCAACAAATACTCGTTGGCCGGCACATCGTGCGGTAATTGCAGCCCGCAGCCGAGCAACATCGCAGGCCAGATGATGGTGTGGAAGGGGATGTTGTCCTTGGCCATGAAGTAGCGGTGCTCCGCCTCGGGGTCATCCCACCATTTGCGCCACGCCTCGTCGTCGCCTTGCAGCTGTGCCCAGTGGCGTGATGCCGAGAAGTAACCCATCACCGCCTCGAACCAGACGTAGATGCGCTTGTCCTCGTAACCCTCGCGCGGGACGGGGATGCCCCACTCCAGGTCGCGCGTTATAGCGCGGTCGACCAGCCCCTCCTCGAGCCAGTTACGGGTGAAATTGAGCACGTTCGACTTCCAGTGCTCCTTACCCTCAGCAAGCCACTCGAGCAGCTTTTCACGGAAGGCGGAGAGTCGGAAGAAGAGATGCTCGGTCTCGCGGAACTCCAGGGCAACTTCAGGGTTCAGCTTCGGGTGCGGATCAATTAGTTCATCCGCATCGAGCGTCTTGCCACAGCTGTCGCACTGGTCACCGCGTGCGCCAGTCGAGCTGCAGTGGGGACAGGTGCCCTCAACATAGCGGTCGGGCAGGAACTGCTCTGCCTTTGGGTCGTACGGTGCAGTAGTAGTGCGCGGTTCAATGTAGCCTGCGTCGTCGAGCCGCTCAATGATTTCCTGCGCCACTGCTTGGTGCTCGGGCGTATGCGTGTGGGTGAATAGGTCAAAGGAAATCCCCATTTGCTCAATGGAGTGGGAGTTCATTTCGTGGTAGCGCAGCGCCACCTCCTCTGGCTCAGCCCCTTCTTGCTGCGCAGTGACCATGATGGGGGTGCCGTGCATGTCGCTGCCGCTTACCATCAGCACCTGGTTTCCCTTGAGCCGGTGGTAACGGGCAAAGATATCGGCCGGCAGGTAGCAGCCCGCCATGTGGCCCAGATGCAGCGGCCCATTGGCGTATGGCCACGCGACGGCGACGAGGACGTGCTTCACGGTGGCGCAATCCTCCCGTTATAAATCAGCCACGGGCGCCAGCGCTCTTATCCCTGCGCGGCTGCCGGGGCGTGTTCCGCATAGAGCGCGACTATACCGCCGAGGCGGCGCGGCGACTGCCGTTGCTTCCCAAGGAGCATCCCTGCTACCGGCTGCATGGGCATCGTTTCACCGTCACGCTCGCCATCGAAGGTGACGCCGATAACAAGAAGCAGTGGGTCGCGGACTACTACGACGTTGATTCAGCTTACGAAAAGCACGTCGGTAGCCTGATTGATCACAACTATCTCAACGACATCGCGGGGCTGGAAGTGCCGACAACCGAGATGCTAGCGCGCTGGGTTTTCGAACGACTGAAGCCGACGCTGACGGGGCTGGTCGAGGTCGTTATTGCCGAGGAAAATGATACGCGCTGCAGCTACCAGCCAGATTAGCCGCTGGTGCCTAGATACTCAACCAGTTCTGCCAGTGCCCTGCCGCGATGACTAACTCCGTTTTTCTCCGCTAGTGGCAACTCGGCGAAAGTCCGCTCGTCGCCTTTCGGAATGAAGATTGGATCGTAGCCGAAACCCCCGTCGCCGCGCGGCACGCGGGTGATGCTACCACGGCAGCTGCCGTGGAACAATTGGTGCACACCATCTGGTAGCAACAGGCCAAGCACGCAGCGGAATTCGGCGCTGCGCTCTTCCCCGTTACCGAGCAGCGCCAGTACGCCGGCCGGACCGATAGTATCCCAGGCGTGGCGGCTGTAAACGCCGGGGAAGCCGCCCAGTGCGTCGACGAAAAGTCCAGCATCGTCGATGAGCAACGCTTCGTCGGGATGGTGCTGCGCTAGCCACTCCAGACCGAACTCGACTACTGCCTCGAGTGTCGGTGCCTGCACCTCAGGATACCCCAACTCACGTTGAGTGACCTCGTGCCCCAGTGGCTCGAGCACTGCCGCCAGCTCGTGCACCTTCCCCGCATTGGAGGTTACCAGCCCTAACTCCATCATGCCCGCAGCAGCGGCCGGTTTTAGTCGCTCCCGTCGCCGTAGCCTCTTTAACCGGTGCAGCGTCGCGAACGCCGTGCGGGGGTCGCATAGTCTGGCCATTGCGTTGGATTGCTAATCCAATGGGCTCGTCCCACGGGGGTTCAAATCCCCCCCCCCGCGCCATTTTTCACACTGTTAGAACTGCATTATCAATAGAAGTGAAACATATCCTGTGAACATCAGGAAAGGCGTGTCCCAAGTGTGTGGCGAATACGCTTCGGTCAAAGTCATGAGCAACGGGACTAGGAGCATGGAAAGCACGAACTGTGTCGTAGTGAAATATTCATAATGCATTGCCACGACGATTAACCCCGTAATCAACACGCAGGCGCTCCCTTCCAGGGTCCTCACGTATTCTTTTTCGGTGAATAGCGCTCTGGTCTTGTATTCGTGCTTACCGAACCTGATGCCTACGGGTTCGGCAAGGCCATCGCCCACCACATTGATCAGTATGGGGATGAGAACCAGTGACTCCAGGCCCCACTGGCCAAAGAGCCAGACCATGGGTAACATGACTGCAAAGCCAGCCACGATTTGGGTCCATATCCAAGCCAAGGTGTGGGGTCTGTCCTCAGGTCTGTCAAAGCCTTCGAACATCAATTGATATGGCGGAATCAATTTTCTAATGGGTTCATAGAACGTAAGCAATGATACTACCGTTACCGCTGCACTTATTGCCAAATATACGATATCCGTAAAGGTCTCAGTACTAAATTGTTTATCGATGAAAACTGGAAGGAAGAAGAGCGCAAAATGGTTAATCTTTCTAGTATAATTCACCCTGATAAAAAAATAACGAGCCAATGAACCTGAAAAAAGCATGATTGCGAGAAGGGCAATTCCCTTGGCAAGTGTAGACTGGATTTCCGGAGTAATCTCCATAGGTTACCAGATATGGTGGACCGGGCGAGATTTGAACTCGCGCCCTCCTCCATGCCAAGGAGGCGATCTTCCAGACTGATCTACCGGCCCACGCGAGCCCGTCCACGAAGGGAGCGCTTTAAGGATTGCCGCTCGTGGTGATGCGTGTTCGAGGTAAAAACGCGCGACGGATTGGCACGTATTGGGCGCCTTGCGACCCGGCACGGAGTGCTCGAAACGCCTACGCTGCTGCCGGTGGTCAACCCACGCAGGATGACGCTCTCAACGGCAGAGATTCGTGACTGTGGGGCGTCTGGCCTCATCACCAATTCCTACATTATCTCGCGCCACGAGGAGCTGCGAGAGCGGGCGCTGGCTGAAGGCGTCCATACACTGGTCGAATGGGAGGGTCCACTAATGACGGACAGCGGCACTTTCCAGTCTCACGTCTACGGCGATGTCGAAATCGAACCGCAGGCGATTGTCGAGTTTCAGCGCGATATCGGCAGCGATATCGGTACCGTACTGGACGTCTTCACCGAGCCTGAGTTTGACGCGGGACGGGCGGAGTCAGAGCTGGCTGAGACCCAGGCGCGTATCGAGGCGGCCGTTCCGCTGAAGGGTGAAATGCTGCTCGCAGCGACAGTGCAAGGCGGCATCCATCCGGAGCTGCGCGAACGAGCTGCCTCATTGGTATCTGGCACCGAATCAGACGTGCACCCGATTGGAGGTGTCGTCCCGCTGATGGAGCAATATCGCTATGGCGAACTGGCGGGACTTATTCTGGCGGCGAAGCGTGCGCTGGTACCGTCGCGACCGGTGCACCTGTTCGGCTGCGGACACCCGTCACTATTTGCGCTGGCAACGCTACTCGGTTGTGACCTGTTTGACAGCGCCAGCTACGCCAAGTTCGCCGCTGATGGGCGCATGATGTTCAGTTGGGGCACGCGGCGGCTGGCGGAGATGCAGGAACTGCCATGCGGCTGCGCAGTCTGCTCTGCGACTACCGCCGCCGAGCTACAGGCGCTCCCCGATGACAAGCGCGAGCGCCAGCTCGCACGACACAACCTGCTCGTCAGTTTTGCTGAGCTGCGACAGGTGCGCGAAGCAGTCCGCGGCGGACAGCTGTGGGAACTGGTTGTTGCGCGAGCTGCCGGCCGGCCTGAGGTGGCTGACGCGCTCGTAGCACTGGAAGCGGAGGGCGAATGGCTCGAAAAATGGGAACCCGCATTCCGGCCCCAGCAACCGACCTCCGCGCGCGAGCCACTCCGACGCTTCGTTCAGGACAGACTTCACCACGCAAAGACCAGTAGCGAGTGTTACGATCACCCATTCTTCGGAGCGATTGACCAGGAGCTCGCAGACACTGCACCACTGAGGCCGCCCGGCAATGTGCGGCAGCGCAGCTGGACGCCTGAGCGTGTGCATGCAATCGCCAGCTACCAGTTCGGTAGCGCTGCGGCCGACGCGCTGCTGAAGGGGGATGTGGAACTTGTTACCAGCCGCAATACCGGACGATTACGCAATGTCATTGTTGATGGTGAGCATCGCTTGTCGCTGAGTGCGCGCCACGGACTTTTCACACTCCGGGCGGCTGGTGCATGTGTAATCCATGCCACCTGTGCAGCGCCGCAGCACCGCGTGGTGGTTCACGCGGACTCGGCTGAGTTCAATCGGCAGGGGCGCAACGCCTTCTGCAAATTTGTCCTCGAATGTGACCAAGAACTGCACTGCCAAGACGAGTGCCTGATTGTTACTGAAAGTGATGAGTTGGTCGCAGTAGGGAAACTAAAAGTGGCGCCTGTCGAGATTGCATTGGGTCAGCAGGGACTGGCGGTCAAGGTGCGCGAAGCCGTTTAAAGCAGGTGAGATGAGTCAGAACAAGAGCTGATATGCGAGATATTAACAAGCACCAGATATTCGTTGTGTTCACTATAATTCTTGTTCTTTCAATGACCATTTACAGTAACGGTCATTTCCGAGACCTTTTCTCATATTATGAACACACTGGAGATAAAGCGTATGACCAGAATGATGACGGGTGGTCTGTGGATTTGGATGCTCCTTTCGAGATGGAAGATGAATTCGATTTGATGCTGGAAAATATAGATGAGTACGAATACCCGGCGAATTGTGTAATTGTTGTCAATCAGGGGACCATAGTTCGGGAGAGATATTACAATGATTTCAGTTACAGTACGCAATTTAACACTTATTCGGTCGCCATCTCAGCAGATAGTAGGTACATCGTAGTAGGGTCCAATGAAGGAATCTACTTGTTCTTTAATGAAGAAGTGCGATACCTAATGTGCCAACACGGTCAAACGAAATTGGCAGATGACGGTTTCAATCAGTGCATCTGCAATAATGGGGATTGGGTGTGTACAGATGTGGACTGTGGTAAGGAGGAAGCCACCAGCCCCGGAGACGTGAATCAAACCGCCGAGTGTGAGGATGTCAGTGAAGACAGTATGCTACCTTCAGTATCTCTGATTCCTGCTTTAATTTCAATAGGCCTCATCGCAATCCTCCGCAGAAAGTAGACTACCACCTTATGACACCCCGGTCTTTGGGGTATTATGTCTCGAAATCGCAACGTTTCTCCGCAGCGCTCTCGTCAGAGAGAGAAATGGCGCCAGGAGAGGGATTTGAACCCCCGTGGGGAGACCCCAGTGGTTTTCGAGACCACCGCCCTACCGGACTAGGCGATCCTGGCGCGTAGTCGCCAGTAAAGGTGGATGATAAGCGTTAAGCCGGAGCGACAGTGGCTGCATGTGAAGCGGCGCGTGACTGTCGGCGGTGAAGAGCGAGAGGTCAAGCTGGCGGCGGGAGCGACCGCGAGCGAGCTGATTGATGCGCTTGGACTGCATCCGGACGGCGTACTGGTGCTTGCAGAGGGAGAGCCACTACAGCCAGTGGCGCTCACTTCCGCGCTGCCAGATGGCGGTATCCGCGTCGTGCTAGTGGCGTCGGGTGGCTGAAGGGAAGGATTAAACGCCCGGAAGGACTGCGACGGCAGATGCCCGACAAGGTACAGGCGGAGACGGACAAAACGGTGGATGTACCGAAAGAAGCGGTGCGGGAGCCGGCAGATACCCCGGAATCCAAAGTGACTGAGGGGGTACAGGATTCGTTACCGGGCCTCGAACCGGGCGAGCGCCCAAAGACACGGCGACCACGCCAAGAAGAAGTGCTGGTGCGAGTGCGGCGGCGCGACCGGGACGAAATTGACTTAGTGGTCGACGCCTTCTGGGTCTTCGTCGGAAAGGTGCGCAATGCGTCGCGCCCCTACCTCGCGCTGGGAGTACTGCTAGTGCTGTTGGGGCTGAGTCTGGCAGGCTGGCCGCAGGGGTTCGTAGGCGAGAGTCAAGGTGGCTACTGGTCGCTGCGCGGCGCCGACCAGTCAAGCTTGGCGCGCTACACCACTGAAGGCGACTACGTTGAGTTCACACCTGGCGAAAAGGTGACGGTGGAAGGTGTTATCGACGGGATGGAGTACTACGGTCCACTGGAGGCGCTGCCACTACCGCTGCTCGGGCCAGAACCGCAGAGCTCCGAAGGCGAGGCGCTACGCAACGGCACTTCCGATGTGCTGTTCCCGCCATTGCAACAGATCTTTGCACAGGGCGCGGCGGCGAACTACTCCAACACACTGACGCTGGAGCGGTACCACTTCCCAGAGCTGGAGGTAGATGGCTTCCTGTTCAATGATGTGGTATTCCGCGAAGTGGTGTTCGAGGACGTTACCTTCCGCGGCGGCTTTTTCATCAACTGCCGCTTCGAGCAGGTTGCGTTCTACAATGTTACGCTGGTAGACACAGTCATCTCACATGGTGAGTTCGAGGATGTACTGTTCCAGTCCAGCTCGCTCGAGCGAGGACGACTGGAGCACAGCGAAATGCGCAGTGTATTGCTGCGTGAGAGCGAGTGGCGAGACTCGGTATTGGTGCAGTCGGAGCTGCACGGCGTGAAGTGGGACGGCTCGTGGCTAACTAACGTCACGCTGCAGAAAAGCACGATGCGAGCGGTCGTCTTCCAGGGACTCTCAACAGTGAATGTGACACTGGTCAACTCCCGCGTGGAGTATGTCGCTGACGGAGATGACTTGGACTATACCTATCTGGAATTACGCGGGGCGACGCTGCGGCTGCCGGGGGATGTTGCACTGCGCTACCCAGTCGGCGCCTCGATCTATCTGGAGGCGGTTGTGGTGATTGAGGGCAATAGTTCGGGTCAAGTGCAAGACGGGGGCTGGATGTCCGGCACCATAACAGGCGAAGGCTTCAGCACGCCGCATACCGAGCATCCTGTGACCTTCGAGCACGAGCTTCTCACCTCGCGCGTCTCCGAAATCCAGCCCACGTTCTGGTGGAGCTTGGGATTCCACATGCTGACTGGTCTAGGGTTATGGGTACTGGTCTTCGCCATTGGGGGCGAGGCGGTGCTACTGGCGCTGCTCAAGTTCTTTGCTCCCTTCTTTGCAACGCTCGCTGGCTTCCTGGTGATGTTTCTCACCATTCCCACTCGCGACTTCCTACTGGTATCACAGTTGATGTTCCTCTACTTCGTGCCGCCGTTTGGTAAAGGGACGGTTATCCCACTCGGGATTGCAGCGGGAGTCAACCCTTGGGTGCTGGCGGCTGCGACTGCCTTCGTCGACATCATGGTCGGAATCTTTCTGGCATGGAACTTCGATCTGGCACGCCGTATTCCCTTCGTCGGCGGCGCCATCCGGCGGGCACAGGCTAAGGGACACGAAATCCTGGAGCAGCGTCCCTGGGTAGGGCGCATCGCCTTCGTCGGCATTCTACTGTTCGTGATGTTTCCGTTCCAAGGCTCCGGGTCGGTCGGCGGCACGTTGCTGGGGCGTGCGATGGGGATGGAAATCTACCCCATCTTAGGGGCAGTGACCATCGGCGGAGTGCTGGGGTCAGTGATTATCGCCGCCTCAGTCGTCTTTGGACTCGGGCTTGCCGGTAAGATGGGGACCTATGGGCTACTGATTGCGCTGCTCTTGGTGATGATTTTGGTGACTATTATCTACATCTTCAGCCACTGGGATGAATTGAGCTTGGATGAGTTCCAGGATGTTCTTGGGCTGCACCGTGAGGGCTTTATTGGCGCACAGGTTGGCGCAGCCGCCGACTTGGCTGGCGCAGCGACGAGCGGTGTCTTCCGTGCTGTCGGCGAGACGGGGCAGGTGATTTCGAAGACCACCGCAACTGTGCTCGATGCATTCATGCCTGAGGGGGGGCCTGGGGAGGAGGCGCCCATCGACGAAACGAAAGGCGAAAGCGAGGACGATTTGGAAGACATAAAATGACGCGTTCGCTGGTCACAGGAGGTGCCGGCTTCATCGGTTCACACCTGGTAGATGCGCTGGTCGCGCGGGGCGACCAAGTCAGCGTGCTTGACAACCTCTCGTCGGGGAGCCTAGACTTCCTCGCTGGCTCACACGATGCTTTCGAGTTCCACCAGCTAGACCTGCTTGACAATGAATTTGACGCGCTGTTTGACGGCATTGACATCGTCTGGCACCTCTCAGCTAACCCAGAGGTGCGCACCGGAATCACCGAACCGGAGGTGATGTTTCGGCAGAATGTCGATGCGACGCGTCTCGTACTAGAGGCAATGGTACGCTGCAATGTGCGTGATATCGTCTTCACCTCGACATCGACCGTCTACGGCGAGGCGAGTGTGGTGCCGACGCCGGAAGATTACGGGCCGTTGGAGCCTATTTCCTCCTACGGGCAGAGTAAGCTCGATGCAGAACAGCTCATCGAGCGTTTCTGCAGCGAGCAGGATGGTCGCGGCATTTCGTTCCGCTTTGCTAACTGTGTAGGCCCTCGCAGCAACCACGGCGTCACTTTCGACTTCTTCCACAAGCTGCGCGCCGAACCCAAGGCGCTGGAAATCCTAGGCGACGGAAAACAGTTCAAGTCCTACTTCCACGTCGTCGACTGTATTGCAGGAATGCTCGCCATCTCGCCAGCAGAAGCGCGCCCCAACGGTGGCTTCACCGCACTCAATGTCGGCTCGGAGGACGGCATCGACGTCGTGACGGTCGCAGACGCGATTTGCGAAGCGCTCGGCCTCAGCGAAGTGGAGTACAGCTTCACTGGCGGCGTCGACGGTGGACGCGGCTGGGAGGGTGATGTGAAGCGGATGCTGCTGGCGGTGGAGCGACTGCGCGGCTGCGGCTGGGCGCCACAGTTCGGTAGTCGCGCAGCTATCCTCGATACAGCACGCTGGCTCGACGAAAACTATTAAGGTGAAAGACCACAGCCGGCCCGGCGCTCCCGTGGTGTAGTCCGGCCCATCATCTCGGCCTCTCGAGCCGAAAACCCGGGTTCAAATCCCGGCGGGAGCACCATGCACTTTTGCCGGTTAGCTGCAGCAAACTCATATGTAGCCACGATCCTTCGTGCTGCGTGGGTGAGAAGGCTCGGCTGCGGCACGTGGCAGTGGCAGTTGAATCCATCGACGCAGCACTGCCGTTGTGGAAAGCTCTGGGCCTCGAACTGCGGCATACCGAGGACGTTCCATCCGAGGGGGTGCGCACCGCACACCTGGCGGCCGGAGGGGGCGAGGTGGAGCTGCTCGAGCCGCTAGCTGGGGATACGCCCGTCGGTCGCTTCCTGAAACGGCAAGGGCCGGGATTGCACCACATTGCCCTCGAGGTCGACGACCTTGCATCGGCATTGGCACGCTGCGCTGATGCTGGCCTCAAGCCGCTGGGCAGCGATGCGCGCGGCGGTGCCGAGAACTCGCGAGTAGCGTTCTTCCACCCGCGTGATACCGGTGGGGTGCTGCTCGAACTGGTCGAACCCGCTCCCAAACCGGTATAATATCGGCGCAGCCTGCGCCACCGTTCCTGCATGACTAAGGTAAGGATATCTCCCTATCGCCAGCCGCCGACCCCCGAAGGGCTGCAAGCCATCGAGGAAGGGACACTGGAATACTTCGATCCGGAGATGTACTCCAACTTCAATACTGAGGTGCTGGAAGAGTATCTCGAGGAAAAGACGCGGGCAGAGGGGTTCGGTTCGACCACATGGAAATGGGACCAGATTATGCTAGGGCTGATCATCGGAATTATCTTTGCGGTCATCAACCAATATGTCGGACTCAAAGTCGGGATGATTGTCTCTGGGTCCTGGTACGTCGCCTACCTGGCTGCGATGGCACTGCGCTGGACACCGGGCGAGGTGAACCTTTCCGCCTCCGCCTCGACGGGCGCTTCAATGGTCTGCACCGGCTTTGTCTTCACCTACCCTGCGATTTACCTGCTCGCCTACTCCTCAAAATATCGAAACCCCGATGGCTCGCACCTCGTTGATGCCTCATTGCTACTGCCTGATTCGTGGGTGCTAGCCGGTGTAGCGCTCGTAGCTTCAATCCTGGGAGGAATGCTGGGGGTGCTCTACTTCATCATCTTCCGACGGGTCTGGCTGGTTGAGGATCCTCTACCACTGCCAGGTTTCGAGGCTAACGTTAAGCTCATGGACATCGCGCGGGAGACCTCGACCGGTTCGGTCGAGAGCGCACGCCACTCAATCTGGCTGGTCGGAATCTCGACCCTACTGGTTGGGATTTTCACTTTCCTGCGCGACTTCCCGGTTTTCTCCACCGGCGCGGTTGACTTCGCAGGCGATCCTATTCGCACCTCGGTGCTCGACAAGGGAGCGCACGAACTGGGGGTCTCACGCTACTACGAAGGCGGCGACCTGATGGTGCCGTTCGACTCGGGGATTACCAACTACACCTGGCTGGGCTTCGAGTTCACTCCGCTAATGGGAGCTATTGGCTGGTTCATGAAGTTCCGGGTCGCAATGCTGGTGAGCCTCGGGACGTTCTTCACTTGGTTCGTCATCACACCAATGGCGTATGTGTTCGACTATCCCTTCTACTATCCAATCGATGGCCTTTACCATGCAGTCTCAGCCTATCCTGCGGCATCACTCAAATCCTATTCTTATGTTGCGCGTCCAATGGCGATTGGGGCTATTCTGGGCGGTGGTATTACCGCGCTGCTGAAAATGGCACCAGTATTCCGAACTACCGCGGCGGATGTTATCGCTATCTTTGGAGGTGGTGACGATGATGTCGCACGGCGTGACTACGTTGATGGAGAGGGATGGTACGAGTGGCCGGTAACGCATATCCCAGTCATGCTGCTGGTAACGCTTGTCGGAATCACGCTCGTATTCGCGACAGAATTCGGCTTCATTCCCTCATTTATCTTCGCACTAGTACTTTGCCTGACCACTTTCGCGCTGGGTGCCATTGCGGTAAAGGTGATGGGGGAAACGAGTATCGAACCTGTGTCAGGAACCAGCTTTATCGTACTGCTAATGCTGGTACTGCTCTTCAAGAATCTACTAGGGCTGCCAGCGAGTGACGCTGCGCTGCTCTCATTGGTTGGCACCACTGTATTCGGCGGTGCTATCTCAATGTCGGGAACTGTGATTGGTGACTACAAAGCTGCACTCTACGTCGGCAACCGTCCAATGCACATCATGAAGACCGAACTTGTCGGTATCATTCCTGGCACGATTGTATCGGCGCTTTTTGCCGGCATCCTCTCGCTGGCGCTCGCTAAAGGTGAACTGGTGCTCTACGCACCGCAGGCTAACGCTTTCGCTGCCTTTGCGCAAATTATGCTTGGTGGTGAAACTCCATGGCTGCTTCTGGCGCTTGGATTTGGAATTGGCATCTTCATGGAGCTGCTGACCGGGATGGGGACCGCCTTCGGGCTGGGAATGTACCTGCCGATGGTGGTGACGCTGCCGATGGTCGTCGGTGGGGCAATGCGTGACCTGTGGGAGCTGAAAGTGCTGGAGCCGGCGGTCGAGCGCGAAGGCCTCAGCGAGAAGGGGCGCACGCTGAAACTGCTCGACACCTATATGATTGCGACCGGACTGATTGTAGGCGAGGCGCTGATGGGGACTGTGCTCGCCATCTACTATGTATGGCCGTTGCTGGGCGGAGGCTAATCCTCATATATAGCGCGGTCCTCGACGGACCCCGGGGCAGGACATGGCGAAGGAAGAATACGAGACACCGCTGATTGACGCCTACAACCGCACCCACCTAGACGTGCTGCACGAGGACGGTACTTGGTACCATCGCTACCTGCCACAAGGGGTATTCTTGGAAGATTTAGGGCCAGTTGTTGAGGAAGAACTTATTCAGACCTACAACCAGTGCGAACAAGAAGCGGAAACCTTTTTCGAACAGAGTGTGCGCGAAAAATTTGTCGATATCTTTGCCCGGGCCAACCCCATCGACCTACGGGGGTTGCTGCCGAAAAAACCGCCAGTCGAGTGGGCTACCCTGCCTGTCGAGGCGCAGCGGCAGCTGCAAGTCATCCATGATGAGGCGCACCAAGAAGGCATTACCGAGAGAACATTGAAAAAGCGCGTCCGCCAATACCTAGTTGACCAGTACCTGACAGAGGAATGAAAACATGGCACGCGGTACCGAACCTATGAAACCGACGGCGGTCAAGCTAGATCCCCGAGGCGGGCGGCCGCGAGAGAAATCAAAGACCTACATTGAGGGGATGGACCGTATGCTGAATGGGGGTATTCCCATCGGCAACACCAGCCTGCTCGCTGGTACTGTCGGCTCGGGTAAGACTACACTGGCGATGGAATTCCTGATTAACGGTGCTAAGAATGGGGAAACTGCCTGCTATATTTCGGTCACTGAACCCTCTTCTAAGATGTTGGAGAACCTACGCACTTACGGCTTCTTTGACGACTCGCTGGTTACTGAGGGCAAGCTGAACATCTTCGACCTAGGGATTATCAATGACCGATTGGGGGTAGAGCGATTGGATGGGTCCTACTCTCCTAAAGACATGGAGGCCCTGTTAGGAGCGTTCGAGGATATCGTAGATGAACTGCAGGCAACGCGGTTAGTGATTGACTCCATCACGGCGGTATGCTACCAACTCCCTGACCGAGGCTCGATTCGCAACTTTATCTTCCGACTAGGTCAATTCCTGTCCACTTTCGGCTGCACCACACTACTCATCTCAGAGACCGTTGTCGACGCGGCGACGCAAACCTACTCTATCTTCGGCGTTGAGGAGGCGGTTGCCGACGGAGTAATTTTGATGGGGAACGTCCAGCGTCAGGGAGACCTGCTGCGGACGATGCAGATTGTCAAGATGCGCGGCGCCAAGCATTCGCGAGCGCGCCACCTGGTCGAACTGACACCTATCGGACTGTCGGTGGTGCCACTGCTGAAGTGGGGTCAGGAAACCGGAGCGGTATACTCTTGAGTTATCAGTCTGAGGTGCGTGATAGCATCAAAGCAGGCGACTCGCTCGCGACTGTGGTAGTACCGGCCAACAACTACCGCGAACTCACACTCGACATTGTCGCCAAACTACTTGGTAGTAAACTAGGTGGTATCTATGTTACTACTTCCCGACCCTCCACGCACGTCGTAAAAGAGATGAAAGCGCGCAAGGCATCGCTAAACGACCTCTATTTTGTCGACATGATTTCACTGACAGTCGGTGGAGAGACAGGAGACCCGCGCACTGTCTTCATAGACTCACCCACCATGCTAGAGTCGGTGTTGCTGAACATTGGGCTGCTCGAGCGGCGAATAAAAGCGAAGCGTCACTTCGTGATGTTCGACTCGGTTAATGGGCTCAGCATCTACTCTGAAATGCGAGTGCTCAAAGAGTTCATGAACGTGTTGGCCAACACCATGCGGCTGCGCCGGACCTACACCATGATGCTAACTGTGGATGAACAGACTCCTCCTGAGCTGGAAGCTGTGTTAGTAACACTCTCGGACTGTATGATTCGCGGAGGAACGGGCGATGGCTGAGATTATCCCCACCGGCATCCCGCGTCTGGACGAGGCGCTGATTGAGGGTAAGGGGGTTGTCCAGGGGAGTTCAATAGTCGTCGAAGGAACCTCCGGTGCCGGCAAAGAGCTGCTCGCCAAACAATTCGCTGCCGCCGGTATCGGCACCGAGAATGTGGTTTACTTCTCGACGGACGAGACCTCAAGTGAACTAGTCGAGACATTCGAACACTACAACTGGCCTACCGATATGCGTATTGTCAATATCGGCACCCAATACTTTGAAAAGGTTCTGGCGCGTGAACTGCAAGCGTCTCGTTTCAAGCAGGAAGGACTCTCAGTCAGTGAGCTGCGCAACGTGGGCGCCTACGGCGCGACTCAAGACCAGATTAACTTCGTCTCCGACATGACATACGAAATTTCCAAGCTGCGCGCACCGTTCCGCGTCGTCATCGACTCACTCGATTTCTTCATGCAATACTATACGGTCGCTGAGGTGCTCTCAGCGATGCGTACCATTAAGGAATATGCGCAAGCTAACGGTGGTGTCATCCTCTACACCCTCTCTGAAGGCGCCCATGACGCGCGCGTACACAGCCAAATCAACGCTATCGCCGACGTCATCATCGAGCTCGAGGTTGGCCGCATGGCGGCTGAGTTCGAGAACCGTATGATTATCAAGAAGATTCGAAATCACCCGGAGAAAGCGGCGGTACTCATCTACGCCGTCACTGAGCACGGCATAACTCCAGAGATGATTACTCGCGTCGCCTGAGGTAATAGGCAGCCTGATTCCATAGGATATTGAATCTCTTTCCGAGCGATTTGGTTAGCCGCCCCGTCGCCTACGGTAGCTGCTCACCGCTGGGCTTCGCGTTGGGCGCGCTGCTAACAAGCAGTGCACCACTACCGACAATCAGCGCCGCGCCCAGCGCATCGCCCCAGACAAGCGTTTGATGGAATAGTAACCAGCCATAAATCCCCCCCACTAACACCGTCGCGTAGGAGAAAGCACCGATATAGGCGGCACGCGCCGCCTGATAAGCGCGCGTCATCCCGGTCTGTCCCACAGCAGCGCAGATGCCAACGCCGATAATTGCGAGCGATTCCGACAACGCAAGCTGCGGCAGCTCGCTCGCCGCCAGCGGCAAGGTCACCGGTGTGCAGAATAGCGCGAACCAGAAAACGACTCCGTCTGGCGACGCGCTAGTGCGCAGCCCGCGCACCGCCAAGTAGGCGAAGGCCGAGAGCACGCCCGAAATGAGCGCGACCAATGCGTCGATGTCGACTGAGCGCAGCGACGGCGAGACTATCGACACGGTACCGACAAAGGAGAGCGCAATGCAGCCGTAGACTAGCGGCGAAACGCGCTCGCGCAGCATCGCCCCGGAGAAGAGTGCAACGAAGAGTGGGGCGGTGTACTGTAGTGTCACTGCATTCGAGAGTGGAATCTGCTGCACCGCGTAGAAGTAACATGCCATCGCCGAGAGTCCTACTGTACTGCGCCAGAGCATACGACGACGATTGCCCACGTACAGCGACGCGCCGCGCAGTTGTGACCACGTCAACAATATCAGTGTAATTACCAAGCTGCGGCCGAAAATTACCGTCGCAACCCCTGCCTGACCAGCAGTCCACTTGACCAGTGCGCTGCCTGATCCAAACGCGACACTGGCGAGCAGCATCCAGGCGACTGCGCGGTGGGCCGCGTCCATTTACTGACGCAGCACCGCGATAGCGTCTATCTCCACCAGCGCATCCAACGGCAGCCGCGACACCTCGATTGTGGAACGTGCCGGTGCCGCATCTTCTCCGAACATCTCTATATAAACTGTATTCATCGCACCAAAGTCTTCCATGTCAACCAAGAAGACCGTGGTTTTGACTACGTCCGCCAGCGAAAGATCGCGCTCTGCCAGTACAGCCTGAAGGTTGTGGATTGCCTGACGAGTCTGCTCGGCGATGCCGTCTTCGAGTGCAGTGATGTCGTGCTTTCGGCCAACCTGCCCGCTCATGAACAAAAGACCTGCGTCGGCAATAGCCTGCGAGTAAGGGCCAATAGGTGCTGGTGCCCGAGACGATTCAACGGTTTCCTTCATACCTCCCTATAGATGGCATAAAGAGCCTTTTTGCCCCGGTGGTGTGGGGCCCCTTATTGTTCCCGTTCCCGGAGCTCCGCAAAGGGCAAGATGCTATGCTGGACGACTGCCGCGCGGCGTTTGCCGCCGGTAAGCACCTGCTAGCGCATGCACCTACTGGGCTGGGCAAGACCGCCGCCGCACTGACTGCTGCGATTGAGGTCGCACGCGAGCAGGGATTGCTGGTAGTCGCGCTAACCTCACGGCAAACGCAGCACGCTATCTTTGTCGAGACGCTCAAGCGTATCCATGCGCAACAACCGCTGAAAATTGTGGACGTGATTTCCAAGCAGGACATGTGCCCGCGCGAAGACCTAGACGAAAGCCGCTATGGGGTGTTCCAAGCTGTTTGCACCGCACTGGTACGCAACGACGACTGTCGCTACCATAGCGGTTTCCATCCCGACTTTCTGCCGCAGGTCTTCGAGGATCCACTGGCTGCCGCTGAGCTGAAGGCGTTGTGTCGCGATGAAGTGCAATGCCCACATCGCGTCGCGCTCGAGGCTGCTCAGGAATGCGACGTGCTGGTGTGCGACTACAACTATCTCTTCACGCCGTGGTCTGATGTAGTGTGGGAGCGCATCCAGCGACCGCTAGATGAGGTGCTGCTCATCGTCGACGAAGCACATAATCTCCCCGATCGCATCCGACTGGCGGCGTCGCCAACACTCTCACTGCAACGCGTCCATGAGGCGCAGCGCGAGGCTGACCGTGCCCTGCGAGCGCAGCTCTCAATCCTGGAGCGACTGGTTGATAATCTGACTGGACACGAAGGTGAGAAAGAAATCGACGGCGGCAGCGTCAGCCGCATGCTCGATGCGGCGCTGAAGCAAAAACTGACCGACCTAGATGGCTTTCTACGCAAGCTTGAGCGGTCAGCACAGCAGCGGCTGCAGCGCGGAAAACCGACTCGCATGGGCGATGTGGCGGAATTCCTGAATCACTGGCGCTTCCTGAAGGAAGGAGGTGACTTGCGGCTGGCGCATGGCGGTGACAAGCCGTGGCAGCGCAAACTTTCGCTGCGACTGCTCGACCCGTCAGTAGTCAGCGCGCCTGTCTTTCACGCCGTACGGGCGTCGGTGCTGATGTCGGGGACGCTGCGGCCACGCAGCTTCTACCGTGACCTGCTCGGGCTCGAGGCCGAAAAGTCCCACAAGACGACTTACAGTTCACCCTTCCCACCCGAAAACCGACTGCTGCTCTGCGTCGACGATGTCTCAACGCTCTACCGCAACCGCGGTGACCACCTTTACCACAAACTAGCGGCGTCGTTGACCGCTGTAGCGCAGGCGACACCAGGCAATGTTGCGGTATTCTTCCCTAGCTACGCGTTGCGTGACGACGTTGCCAGTCGGCTCGGCGATCATGGTAAGGTGTTGCTGCTTGAGGAGCAAGGTGCATCCCCAGCGAAGCGAACGGCGTTGCTCGAGAAACTACAACAGCGTGACGCAATGCTGCTGGCGGTGATGGGAGGGATCTTTGGCGAGGGTGTCGACTATCCCGGGAACCTGCTTTCCACGGTAGCTGTAGTCGGAGTACCGGTACCACCGCCATCACTAGAACAGAAAAAGCTCGAAGAGTATTTCGAGCGAAAATTTGGTGACGGGAAGGGACGCCAGTATGCGCTGACCTTCCCGTCGGTCAACCGCGTACTACAGGCTGCGGGGCGCTGCATCCGTAGTGAGACCGACCGCGGTATAGTGCTACTCTACGACAAACGGCTTGGCCATCGCCCTTACCGTCGCTTCCTGCCCAAGGAAATGCGGCACTGCACCAGCAGCGCAGTGCCGGCACTGGTCCGTGGCTTCAACGTCCCCAGAAAGGAGAATCTCCCTTCTTGAGGCGCTGTAGCTCGCCGATAACATCCTCTTCGTCCGGAGTCAGTTTCACGTTTTCCTCGCGCAGACGCAAGACATCGCGCTCGTCCATCTCTATATAAAGGATATCGCCCTCGTCTACCTGCCGGCCGACCGTGACTTCGGTCACGGCAATAGCAACTTCGTCACCCTGTGTTGCCTCCTTCAAACCCTGCTCCCCTGAGCGCATCGAGCGTATGCGACCGATGACGCTGTTGTCAGAGCGCAGTACTTTCTGACCGACCATGATGCGTCCTGCCAGCACGCGCACGCCAAAAACAGCGGGATCACGTGTGCGGAAGGTATGGCCTTCGAGGAATTCAAACTTGCCGGGGTGCGGGAACTCCTCGCGCAAAGTCCGGGCCTGCTCGCGCTTCAGGTCCTCCAGCCACTCATTATACTCATCAACCAACTGGTAAACCACCTTAGCCTCGAAGAGCTTCACCTCGCTCTTAATCAGCGCTTCGCGAGCGTCAGGCAACACATTGACACCGAAAGCCAGGATGGCACGTTGCTCGACTGGTGCAGTCTCGGCAATCCGCACATCGCGACGCGAGACATCCCCTACCATGGCGCGCATGATTGGTGCGCTGACTGCCTGCAATTCGAAGGCGAGCGCCTCGAGTGAGCCGATAGCGTCGGCGCGCACTATCAACCCGCGATCTGCGAGCGTGACATTGGACTCCATTTCCTCCGCAAGCTGCTCTAGAACCGGGGCGACGTCGTCGCCTTGCGGAACCCCGTAGAAAGGCGCGCCGGCAATCACGCCCTCCAAATCAGGTGCGACTACCTTGAGGCCGGCAGCAGCCCTGACCTCACTGACTGTATCAAACTGCTGACGCGGGTCGCGTATTTCATCCAGCGGCCGCGGTTGCAACAGGCTGCGCACGTGCGTCACCACTGGTTCGGGTATCGCACCAACCACCAGTGTGTCACTGTCACGCAGGATACCATTGTAGATTATGACGCCTAGCGTCTTTCCAAGACCGCGTTCCTCCTTGACTTCCAGCACAGTGCCCTCGGCGGGGCCAGGATGCAATGTAAGCCTGCCTTCAAGATAGCGTTGCGCTAGCCCCAGCAGCAGCATGAAGAGCTCCGGGACACCCTCGCCACTCTGCTTCACCGATGTAGGCACCAGCGCAATCGTCTTCTGGAAATCTTGCACCTCCGTAAAGAGTGCCGAGTCGAAGCCATGCTCACCTAGAGTGCGTACGACTTCCCAGATACGCTCCTGGAACGTCGTCTGTGCCGTCGTTGACTGCCGGGCGTGACTAGCGAGGAACGGTCCTTTGCGAGTGCGCCAGCCGGGGAGTCGGTCCAGTTTGTTGAGCGCCACTATGAATGGTGTTTTCGACCGCCGCAGAATTTGTAGCGACTCTACAGTCTGCGGCTTGAATCCCTCACGGATATCAACTACTAGCACTGCCATATCTGCCAGCTGCCCTCCTCGTGCGCGCAGCGTGCTGAAGGAATGATGGCCCGGCGTGTCGATGAAGAGCAGACCTGGGAGTCGTATGTTTTCTTCCGGCAACAATGCTCCGCATATGTTGGTAATAGTTTCGAATGGGACCTCAGTCGCGCCAATGTGCTGCGTAATTGCCCCCGCCTCGCGGCTGACAACCGTGGTACCGCGCACCCAATCTAGCAGCGAAGTTTTTCCGTGGTCAACATGCCCTAGCACCGCCACTATCGGCTGGCGCAGTGGCCCCGTTTCAGGTTGCTGCTCCTCGTCCGGGGAAACTGCGATGTCTGCCTCCTCCTCGCCTGCCATCGGAACCGGCCGCATATAGGCCGGTAAAAAAGCTCACCTCATTACGGCAAACCGATTCAGGATGCTTAGCAGCTTCTCTTTTTTCTCCGGGTCGAGAAAGCCCTCCTCGATTTTCTCATCTATGAAATCGAATGCATCTCCCACTGTCTCGCGCGTCGCACGCGCCACCACCGACGCTATGAAAGGCTCGATTTCCTTCTCGCCCAGTCCGGCATCCTGTAGCACTTCGTTCAGGAAATAGATAGTCTCGGTACGCCGTGCCGGATTGAGCATGCGCTGCCGCCTCTGCTTCTTATGTATCTTTTTCTCCTTACGCCGTGGAGGCTGCGCTTTCTTGGGGCCGCGTCTGCGATGCCGTCCGCGCCGCGCCAGTTCAGCTCCCCCGCTCGGGGCAGTCCTTAGAAATATGACCTGGCTTGCCGCAATTGAAACACTTACCGCCACCTCTACCGCCGCCACCATCGGGGCAGTCGCGGGAGAAGTGGCCCGGCTTGCCGCAATTGAAACACTTACCGCCGCCCTTACCGCCGCCACCATCGGGGCAGTCGCGGGAGATGTGGCCCGGCTTGCCGCAGTTGAAACACTTACCGCCGCCACCAGCACCACGGCCACCACCGCGGCCACCACCGCGGCCTCGGTCTGGCCTCGGCATCGCGTAGGCCAGATCGGAGATGTTCAAATCCTCGCGTACGTGTTCAACTTCACGGTCACCCTCACCTAATGAACCATACTTGCCGAGGCTGAGCCGGAGCGAGCCGCGCACAAGGCTTGCACGCGCGTCACTAAGCCAGATGGTCTCACCTAGTTTTACCTGGTCGCACTCCTCATTCCAGAAACTCATTATGACTGTACCAGTTTCATCGCCTACTAACCCCTCGCAAACCTTACCACCACTCTCGATATCGCGCGGTTCATCCAGCGTAAGTACCTTGACTGGCATATTTACGCGGCTGCTGCGCGGGGTCAATTCGTCTACTTTCATTGACTGCGCCGATGCTGCTTACCATATAACGCTTGACTCACCTCTGCAAAGTTAGTTTTTTACCCCAAATAAACATAACCCAAAAAGGTGATTTAGTTTAATTGGAGTTAAGTTTATATACCCTAGCAGGGGTAGGAGACTGTCCTGAGATGGAGTCCGGGACGAAACTCAAGGAGACACTCCAATGCAAGCAAACGAAACCGATTTTGGGCCGCATGTCAAAGACATTGCCACGGCCCTAGAAGACAAGCTAGACCACGCTACTATTATCGAGGAACTACGGCAATATGTAGAGAACTACGGCATAGACCTGCCAACCGCCAAGGAAGCTATTGTCAGAAAGCACTACGGCGATCCCGGAGCGTTGCAAGCTAGCCCACACAAACAGCTAGCCGACATCGCACCAGACGAACAGGCCGTCAGCTTCCGCGCCAAGGTCATCTCCGTATTTCCGAAGGAAATTACCCTAAAGGATGGTGAACAACGTACCATCTTCGAAGGGAACTTGACCGACGGCAGTGCTACACTACGCTACACTGTTTGGCGTGAAGAATTCACAGTCAAACCAGGAGCCGTAATCGAAGTAGCTAATGCCTACAGCAAGGGCTGGAACGATCGGGTTGATCTTAACTTAGGTGACCGCTGCCGCCTGCGCGAAGTCGAAGACGCCACGCTGGATGCACTTGAAATCCCTACAGCGAGAACCAACGAGGGAGATACGACTGCGTCCGATGTGGCGGGACTGCGCAGCGGTATGGGATCTGTTTCGCTTACAGTCCGTATCCTCGATGTCGAGGAGCGCGAGGTAACCGTGCGGGACGAGTCAAAAACGCTCTGGAGTGGGACATTGGCCGACGCTAGCGGCAGCTGCCGCTTCACCGCCTGGCACGACCACAATCTACAGGCTGGGGAGGTCTATTCCATCGATAACACTTACGTGCGCGACTGGCGCGGAATCCCCGAACTGCAAATTAACGAAAACAGCGCTGTAGCACGCAGCGATGCCGAGCTGCCGGCGCTAAACGAGCTAGAGGGGGGAACCCACTACACAGTCGAAACACTCGATGAGCGAGGAGGCGCCAGCGACGCCGTCCTAGAAGGTCATGTGCTGGCAATACGCGAGGGAAGCGGGCTCATTTTCCGCTGTCCTGAATGCAACCGAGTGCTACGCAGCGGCCAGTGCATGGTGCACGGTAAGCAGCAAGGCACGCCCGACCTGCGCACCAAACTACTGTTCGACGATGGTACTGGTGCACTGCAGCTATTCCTGAACCGCGAGCTTACGGAACAAGTGCTAGGGCGTGACATGGAATCGTGCCTAGAACTAGTGCGCGAAAGTTATACCCCCGAAACCATCATTGATGATTTAGAACAGGCACTGTTGCTTAAGCCACTCAAGGTTGAGGGGTTCACCCGCTCAGATGACTACGGGCTAATGTTCTTCGCCCGCAAATGCGAACCGGCTCACAGCTTGGACGTGCCGTCAGTTGCCAGGCAATTCCTAGCGGCACTGGAGGCCTAATGGCGCGCCGCAGGGAACCGGCACTCCCGGTACTAGCGCAGGAACTCTCACGGGCGCGCGAAACCCACGTTGAGGACCGCGAATACTCACCTACCTACCTCATCTCTGAAATGGGGGCTAAAATCTCACGGGTACTCATCGGTGGAGTGCTAACTGACATCGAAAATCGCGGCAGCGAGGATGATCCGTTCTACATGGCGCGTATGATTGACCCCAACGGCGACACCTATTACTTACGCGCTGGGCAGTACAACCCAGAAGGTGCTGCGGCGCTATCGCGTATAGAGGCCCCCAGCCACGTAATCGCTGTTGGGCGTGTCCGTTCCTACTCACCAGATGACAGTGACGCCGTCTATGTCAGCGTCCAACCAGAGAACCTCCGCGAAGTGAGTGAGCAAGAGGTCTCAGTCTGGGCGGTCAAGGCATGTAACTCACTGATGCGCCGCCTGAAAGGCGCACAGGCGCTGTCCGACGCGAGTGACCCAGAACTGGGCATGCGTGAGCGAGAAGGGCTGGCACTGGCGCAGGAAAAGTACGAAACCGTCTCGACCGAATCGTACGCTGGACTGCTCTATGACTGCCTGAAATACCTGAGCGGGGAAACGCCCGCCACCACCCTAACCGAAAAACCACCCTTTACCGGTGAATTCGAGACCGCAGAAGCTATGGAAATGCCTCCTGCTACACCGACTGAAACAGCAGACGCCCCGCCAGAAGCGGCTGCCGCTGCTGAAGAATCATCTGACGAGGAGCAAGCGAGCGACGCGGACGCCGAAGCTGCAGTACTGGATCTAATCACAAAACTGGACGATGAAGGTGAAGGAGTACTCTACGACAAACTCCGCGACAACGCTGTCGCAGCGGGCATCGATGCTGCGAGGCTTGACGAACTGCTCGATTCTCTTAACGACCAGGGGCTGACCTACCAGCCGGCTTTCAACCGCTTTCGGGTGGCCTAATGCTGAGTGAGTCTGTGCGTGAGTTTTTGGCCTCGCTCGAGCCACGTTGGGAAGATCCCCATGAATTTGACTGGCTACGCAAACGGATGGTTGAAAATGACTGAAGCCACCATCGAGGACATCCCCGGTGTCGGCCCTGCCATCGGCGATAAACTACGAAGTGCAGGATACCGTACCCTCGAATCAATTGCGACTCAGTCTCCCTCACGCCTAGGCGAGGCTGCAGGCGTTGGTAATTCTAAGTCCACTGATATTATCTATGCCGCACTCGGCATGGTTGATATTGGCGGAATCCTGACAGGGGCAGAACTGCTCGAAAAACGGCAAACCGTGAGCAAGCTAACCAGCTGCTCTAGCGAGCTGGACGCACTGCTCGGCGGCGGTGTCGAAACGCAGCTAATCACCGAATTCTATGGTCAATACGGCTCGGGTAAAACGCAGATCATCCACCAGTTGGCAGTGGCGGTGCAGCTGCCAGAGGAGCAAGGCGGTCTGAATGCAGAAGCTGCAATTATCGATACCGAGAATACCTTCCGCCCCGAACGCATTATCTCGATGGCAAAAGCACTCGACTTGGACCCCGAAGAAACGCTGGCGCGCATCCACGTCGGTCGCGCCTACAACTCACATCAGCAAATGCTAATGGTCGATAAAGTCAAGCAACTGGCTGAGGAGCGACCAATCCGGCTACTGGCAGTCGACTCACTGACCGGCGCGTTCCGATCGGAGTATATTGGCCGCGGCGTGCTGGCCGAACGGCAGGGCAAAATCGGTAGTCATATGGAGGCATTGACTAAATTCGCAGATGAACATAACGCTGCGGTGGCAGTCACTAATCAAGTGCTCTCCAACCCAGGAGGTTTCGCTTTCGGGGACCCGACCAAGCCAATTGGTGGCCATATTGTTGGCCACACCTCGAAATTCCGAATTTACATTCGGCGCGGTAAAGCGGGTAAACGCATCTTTCGCCTAGTTGATTCACCACACCTGCCGGATGGGGAAGCTGTAGTACAAATCCTAGAAGATGGAATTCGTGACTAGCGCCCTAGCCCGCGCAGTACCTTCAACCCGAACCAATTACGCTTTGCCAACTCCCATATTCCAGTAGAGTCACGGTCAAGGGTAGCTTGCTCAAGATCGCCGTCGCCCGTCATAAAGCACTCGATTGAGCAATAACCGCGGCTGGCGCCGTTGTCAACCGCGTGCGCAACGCCGTCCGGTACAGAATGGGTCATCGCGTTACCGACTTTGAAGGCCCAGTTGAACTGCTGGCCGCAGCCGCGGCAAGTGCGCGACTTAACGTTGCCGACCGTCGATTCACCGTATCGCGCACCTTCACCAACGGCTTCCTTGTCGTAGACATAGTGCGTCTCGTCGGCAGGAGGGTAACGTAGATCAGAATTCATCGTCATCGTCCCATTCCATATCATCACTCCGGGATGAGCGACGCAGCGCCATCAGAACCCCCAAAACAACCAGCACGGCGAAGCTGGCGATGCCGAGTGTTAACGTGTCCTCCTCCCTGAGGCGGTCAAGCCAACCGCCAGTCAGCGATTGCTCCTGTTCCTGTCCAACCGTGAGCGAGTATTCAATTACATTGTTGGTCTCGTCAGTCTCGACAGTATGGTCGTCGTCGTCCAGCACTATGCGCAGCGTGTAACTACCAACCTGGTCGAAGGTGAAGGTGAAGGTGAACTCCTCACTTTGGCCAGGCGAGAGCCAAGTAAAGTCATCTTCCAGCAAGAGTAGCTCACCTCCCTCGAAACTATAGTAAACATCCACTGTGAGCGGGTAACCGTTGATGGCGGAGTCGCCGCTAGTGCGTGCCATTACTGTAAGGGTGAAATCACTGCCTTCAACAACACTGCTGGAGTTGGCCAGGCCATTCACTGTCACATCCTCCCAACTGAGGCTGTTGTCCAGCTGATGCTGCTGCACCACTAAGTGCAGCTTCTCGTCGCCAGTGCTCTCCCACTGGTTGCCCTGGATGTCGCCACAACTAACTGTCAGTAGGTAAGTATCGCTCGGCGCGCCGCTATCGCCGTAAGCCCACTCCCACCCCACGCGCAAGCCTTCTCCGTCGTCCTCCAGCAAGACACCGCCGCCAACCGTGGCGGAAGTCCCGGTGCTAACACCTCCGACTTTCAGCTCCCACGTTCCGGACTGCAAATCATCGTTACCAAAGGCAGAGAGCAACCAAGTTTCCACCTTTACTACGCTGCGAGAGTGATCTACCTCAATTCTAGGGAACTCACTCCGGAAGTGGTCCATTTCCATTGCGATACCAGCTGGGTGATTGGGACTGGAGGTAAGTACAACAATCTGGTTGTTATCCTGATTTCCGAAGGGATCCGAAATATCGAAGTCATCTCCACCAGAGTATTCCAGGTCGACCCGGATAGTCTCGTTACGGTCAATCTGGTACTCGCTGTCGAGCGAAAAATTGGTTGCGAAGCGAGCTGCGTTGTCATTGACCGTGCGCGCCTCGGTTTCGCTCTGTAGGAAAACCCCAGGTACTGCTAGGGTAACTCGGAACTGCACATCCTTGACCGAGCCGGAGGTGGCCTTGGCCCATATTTCGAAGGGGACCTCACCACGTACAGTGACATTAGTCACCAGTTCCGAGCTGTACCAGCTGCCAACATCCTCCCACTGCCGGCTGTTTCCAGGTGGTGCCCCACGCCGATTCCCGTCTTGCGGACAGTCGCTTTCAGTGCCGTTACCGCTTGCTGGCGCAGTGGTGTTGAAACTGCCACTACCGTCATCCAAGTCACCATAGAAGTACAAATTGAGTTCGTGGAACTCACCACTGCCGTAGTCCGGCTCGGCTGCGCGCGCCGTGTCACCGTGCAGCAGCGATAGCAAGAGCAAGATAGTCGTGAGAGCTGCGCGCGCACGCATGTGGCTTTGCGACCTAAACCGCTCCTTTAAAGGTTCCCTCAGTCAAGTGCTTTCTGTGCTGCCTCAAGGTTCGAAACGTGTGCTACTAGGACTGAGTTACGACCCGCAGCTGAGCCGTAGATGTAGTGTATGTTGACGTCTTCGCTCGCCAGTTTTGCGGACGCTGCTGCCAGCGCGCCTTTTTCGTGCGGGAGCTCGATAGCCAGCACCTTGTTCATGACGGTGCTGTGACCCAACGCTTCGATTGTCTTGCGAGTCGCCGCCCAGTCGCTGGTCACTAGCCGCATCACAGCGTGATCACTAGCGTCGACGACTGAGAGCGCGATGAGGTTCACGCCAGCGTCAGTCAGCGCATCACCTACAGCAGCCAGTTGCCCGGGCCGGTTCTTCAACATTACTGATATCTGTCTTTCAATACCCATTTTTACACTTCCCGTATTGGTCGGGTCTCGCAAAGCGGTCTGATTTATTTATATGCTTTTCGGCAGCAGCCAAACTCAGGTGCCGAGCGCCAGTCGCAGGATGTCGCGCGTTCCGGGTGCCAACCCCAGTGTCATCAAGAATAGCAGCAACAGGTAGCGTGTGTGGTGGTCAATTTCCTCGTGCTCCGCCTCGAGCGCCCATATTACTGCGCTCACGACTGCGAACTTAAGCGGCAGCATCACCACCGCAGTCCCAAAGTAGTCGATAGCGCCTGATGGCAGCACGTGTTTCTCAACGTAGCCGTAGCGGTCGATGCCAAGCCACGTTGCTGAGCCATCTAGAAAATGTGCGAAGTAAAGCCCCAGGTATTCCGGGCGCTGCACCACCTGTAGTGCGCGTAACTTGCGCAGTGGGAAGCGTAGTGCTGCTCCAAGGCAGCCAAACGCCACCAGCACTAACCAGAAGGCATGGCCGCCGTCCGCAGTCAGCGCCAGCCAACCCAAAAACAGGGTGCAAAGCATGAAGCCTGGATGCGGCACGCCGCGCTCGGCCTTGAGCCACGCCGCGCCAGCGACCGCCAACGTCAGCCCTAACGCGAGCAAGGGCACCTCGAACAGCACCTCGCCGTGTGGGGCGTCGAATTGCGCCAGCTGCAGCAGCACTAGTAGCAGCGCCAGCCCACTACCCAAACCGAACAGTTCAACTGGGTTGTGCAGTGGACGGCTACTGCGAAACTCCGCTACCACCGCAGTGACGGCTAGCACGACCAGTGCCCATACAGCTGGATGCACCCAGCCTGGTGGCGCGAAGAGCCACCAAGCACCGTAGCCACCAATGGCCAACGCAACCAGCGCCAGCCCGGCCGGCAGCGAGGGTAGTGTGGAATCACGCAGCGTGGCACCTCCCCACAGTAGCAGAAAGGCAACAGCACCCAATAACAAGTAGATAATGGGCGAGATGAAGAGATACTGCACTGGCGGGGCGAAGAGGCTCGCATCCTCAAGCGCACGCGCCGCGCCGCCAAGCAACACTAGTGGTGTCGCCGCTAGCAGGAAGCGCCCGTCGACCACAATATCCAACTCGCGCAGTTTCCACTCGACGCCGATGAAACCGAGGTAAAAGAGCACGCCATAAGCCGCGGTATTGTAGATGTTATAGCGCGCTCCGGCTGTGCCGGTCGGCCCGATGGCGTCAGCCACAATAGGGGCGACGAAATAGTCGAACCAGAACTGCCTCCCATCCGGCAGGAACAGCGAGGTGCCTAGGATTGCCGCTACGGCCAGCAGGATGCGCCGGTCCACGCTGCGCCACCACCACCCCGTTTTAGGGGTATCGGGCGGCGTAGCCGTCAAAGTGCCCCAACCGCGCAATACGCTCACCAAAAAATCAAAGCAGTACTAAATCTCTGAAACTTGTTTTTTTCGTCGAGGGAATCGATTTTTATACTCTATCCTGCGTGCGGCGGCCATGACGGAAGCCTACTGCGTCAAATGCAAAGCCAAGAGGGAGATGAACAACCCTAATAAGGTCACTATGAAGAACGGCCGGAATGCAATGAAGGGCACCTGCCCCAAATGCAGCACCGGGATGTACCGAATTCTCGGTAACAGTTAGTCTTCAAAGACCAATTTCGGCTAGCTTCTCCGGCAAGTATGTGTCGGTTACGAAGTCGAGGCCGTACTTGGCTAGTGCCTGCTGCTCGGCCTTGAGCCCCAGTTCCAGCTGTAGCTCGATTTCGGAGCTCCAGTAGTCATCAGCGAAGCGGGGGTCGCTGCGCATCGATTTCAGCGCCTGCCGATCGCGCTCGTTCAGGTCGTCGTGCGGTAGATCATAGTTCGAGATGTCTGAGGGTGTTACTCCTAGATAACGGGCAGAAGGGGTGGCTAGCACATGTGAAATGTGCGCAGTCTTGATTGCGCCGTAAGCAATCGATCCGTAGATGCGGTATGACCAAGGATCTGCGTCGGTAAAAACTAGCAACGGCAGTTCGGATTCCTGTTGTAACCGCTGCAAGAACTGCCGCGTTGAACGTGCGGGCTGGCCTTTGATATGGACCAAGATGGCGCCATGGCTCTCGTCAAACCCATTCTCGATCAGCCGGTCGAACATGCCGCCGGTCTCGATAGCTATGATACAGCGTGCGTCGCCGAAATTGTCGAAGGTGATTTTCTCCGGCTCGACATTGTAGGGAATACCATAGCCGGTGTCGCCTACGTCGTCACGGCAGTTGATGCGCATTTGCTTTCCCTTGCGATTGATTTCCGTAAGTGTTAGGTTTCCTAGCACCTTGGCACCATCCTCTTCGGGACGAATCTTGAAGTCCTCGCGCTGGAAACTAGTCACAATTTCCAAATCCTCGATTAGTTTGTTCGACTCGTCCTGCGAATGGAACTTGCCCAATTCCCACCCCTCGGAAATGTAGTAAAGCTCCCTGAGGGTCGATGATTTTTGCTGTCCAACCATATCACGGATGAAGTCCAGTAAGTAGGTGGTGCGCAGTAGCATGTATGCTCCGTCCAGCTTTTTAGCCGTGCGAGTGGTTTTGGCACTGCCGTATTTCCAAACCTGCTGACTCTCATCGAAGATTATGTTAGACTTACTGCGGGTTGGAATCTGCATCTCGGGGACCTGTCCCCCAACAAGCTGCCTGTGGATACGATTCGCAATCTGTTCCAACTGGCCGATGGCTGCCTGGCTCATAGAGCGTCACAGGACGCCCGGTTATTGGCTTGGTGGTCCTTAGCTGGAACGTCTTGGTAATAAACCCACCAAAATAATCTTATTGTCCCTGACTGGGGCGCTGTGGACAGAATTCCGAAAGACCACCCACGCTACCAGTCACTAATCGCGCGAGAGAAGCTGGTTGCTGCCGGTGAGCTCGTTGCCAGTGCTGGCTTAATTGCGCATGGTCGAGGTGAGGCTTTCGACTACCTGCTAGGTGAAAAGACGACCGAACCGGCGCACTATGCCATCAACGCCGCCGCGGGATTGCTCTGCAATGCCCGCCAGCCGGTTATCTCGGCAAACGGAAACACCGTTGCACTGGCAGGTCCTGCTATTGCTGAGCTAGCGACTACACTCTCTGCGCGAGTGGAAGTGAACCTATTCCATCGCTCCTCTGCGCGAGTGGAGGGGCTCGTGGCGCTATTGCGTCAAACTGGTATCGAACCATTAGGAGAAAGACCGGACTTCCGTATCCCCGGCCTTGCTTCGGAACGGGCTAAATGCTGCCGCGCCGGGATTGGCAATGCAGATGTTGTGCTTGTGCCGCTTGAAGACGGTGACCGCTGCCAAGCGCTAGTCAACCTAGGCAAGAAAGTCATTGCAATTGACCTTAATCCGCTTTCGCGCACGGCACGTACGGCGCATGTAACCATTGTTGATGAATTAACGCGGTGTCTGCCATTGCTTATTGCGGCCGTGAATAGGAAACCACCAATGAACAATGAATTTGATAATGAAAAGAATTTGACCGAAGTCATGGAATTGATATGTGCGGTCTTGAGGAACGGACAACTGATCACCAAAAACGAGTGACACACACCCCATGATTTCGTGTGGAGATATATTTTTTATCTCTGTATTTATTTAATTTAGATTTAGTAAAAATATATTAATAAAATAATAACAATCTCCATACGAAATAGAGGGGTCCCCCCCCAAAAAGCCGTGTTGTTTTTAGTGAGAAATTGTAAAATTACAAAAGACCCTTAGAAAATAGAGTCTGTTTCGGTGCGCTGTTGCTCGGTCGAATCTCTGTCGCGTATAGTCACAGTCCCGTCTTCTAAGGTTTGATAATCTATGGTGCAGGCTCTGGAAATCCCGATTTCATCAGCCCTAGCGTAGCGTCTACCAATAGACCCGTTTTCGTCGTAGAACACATCTATTCCGCCAGCCACTGCCGTCGTGTGGATTTCACGCGCCTTTTCATCCAGGCCGTCACGCGCCATGAGCGGGGCAATCAACATATCGTACGGTGAAATCGCTTCAGGCAGTGCTAACCAACTCCTATCCCCTTTGCTGCGCCAAGTTGTTTCCAAAATACAGTAAAGCAACCGATCCAGCCCGAATGAAGGCTCAACAACATGAGGATAGATCATCTCTGGTTCAGTGGTCGAAACACGCCTGAAATATTCTTTGCCCAATTTGTGCACCGCACTACCAACCACCACCTCGATTCCAGGGGTCACATCATCAACCAGCTGCTCCAGCACATTCGCAGCCTCAGACTTGAATTTCCGTCCAATTGCTCCCTTGTCCGGCAACCACGCTTCAATTTTCTTTCTGGTACCAGACACAGGCGCGCGAAATTCACGACCACTGGCTTTGCCATGTGCTTTCAAGTCGTAGTCTGAGCGGTGCGCAACACCGACAACCTCGACCCACCCGACCGAAGTCTCAACTTCTCCATCCCAACATTCATTGGAGTAATGCGCCATCTCATGCTTTCCGTGTTGTCGAAAGCGCAATTTACTGACAGGCACGCCACAAGCAGTGATGAACTTCCAGGCGCACGCGATATGGCTAGCGACCAGCGGCGAACCAATTACCTTTTCTTTAACCAACTCACTGATTGTTTCCGTGCTGGCATTACCATTCGCTGGAACTAGTTGCACCTCCACCTTTGCCAGCCGTTCCGGCATTCCCGGCTCTACACTAGGCAAGAAGAAATGTTCCAGTTCGAGTTGTGTGAACTCACGCAGCCGCAATGGCCCCTGTCGCGGTGCGATTTCATTGCGGAAGGCGCGCCCGACCTGTGCTGCGGCCAGTGGCAGTTTGCCTCGATTCTGCCGTAGCAGCCACGGGAAAGCCTGGAAGATGCCCTGTGCAGTTTCGGGTCGCAGGTAGCTAGGCGTGCCACGGCCGGCACCAACACTTGTGGAGAACATTAAGTTGAATGGCCGGGGCACGTCGAAGTTACCACCGCAACTTTCACATTTCTTCCCGGCTAAAGCGGCGGCCACTCCATCACGGTCAAGGACATCTCCCCCCTCGACAAGCAAGTCTGCACGATGGAGTTTGTTGCACTCGAGACACTCGACAAGCAGATCGTCAAACTCTGAGAGGTGCCCAGACGCTTTGAATAGAGACTCAGGCCCGATAAGTGCACTATCGATTTCAAGCGCGCCGAAACCCAGTACGAAATGCTGCCGCCACAGCTCTATAATTTTGCGGCGTAGCCGTACCCCAACTGGCCCATAGTCGAAAAAGCCGGCAACGCCACCATAGGGCTCGTATGCTGGCTGCAGGATTCCACGCCGCTTGGCGAGTGCCATAACCTCCCGGAAATTCATTCTGGCTGCACCCGCTTCACTCGCATGTGAACCTCGTTGCGAGCACTTTGGTGCGCGGGTCAAAGACAGCTTCCAGCGGGTCGGCCTGGAGCAGTGAAAGCAGAATTCTACCGCCCGGGAGGCTCACGATGCGGTTGCACTCTATTGCCTTCTTAAGGGTTTCATCCAGCCCCTGACAGGCAAGTTGTAGCAGCACCTCAGGAGCCACGTCAGGAAAGGTCTCACGGCAGAAGCGCAGCTCCGCTAGCATGTCGAGTGTGCAGAGCATGCCGTTATCAGTCCCCAACCCCACATCTACTCCCAGCGCCAGCAGCTCCTCCAGCGGTGGCCGCAGTCCAAAGCGCGCGTTGCTGCGCGGGCAGATGACTACCCCGAGTCTCATTTCGGCGATGGCGCGCAAATCTTTGTCGCTGCAGTTGCAGAGGTGTATCAAGAAATCTGGTTCGTGCTCCAGCATAATCTCAATCGGTTCACGCTCAACCTCGGAAAAATGGAGTGCCACGAGGCCGCCGAGAACGCGCGCTTCGATTGCCATGCGCTGTCCTGCACCAGGAGCTAAATCCTTGAGCCCGGGCAGCCCCGCATTGCGGCCCGGCAACGGCCATCCACCGTTCGCGCGGCCGAACGGAATTACTAGCGGCGCGCCTTGCTCAACACACCATCCCGCATTGGTGGCGCCCCGCGACAGCTGCTCCAGCCCCGGTTCGCCTCCTTCGCGGAAGTCGAGTATCAGTGCGGTGCCGCTGCCGGCAGCCTCGTGCAACCCCGCTGTAATCGAGGCTGCAACGTCAGCCCCGGCGAGCCAGCGGTGCTTGAAGCCGTTTGGACCAACCAGCTCCGCCAGCGGCTCGTCGGGCGCTTCGTCGCGCGCCAGAGTGTCACCCAAATGTGTATGGCAGTTGCGAAACGATGGCAGGATAACACCCTCCATTGCCGGCCCCGGGGGCTTCCCATCTCCTTTTTTTCCACTTTCAGGGTCGAACCACCCATCTACGAACCCGTTCGCAGTCAGGACCGGACCGGTCCAGAGCATCAGAGCGCCGCAGCAATAGCGGGCGCAATTGAGTAGCGAGTATAGACTCCCTCGAGAGTATCGGAGCTGAGGATATCATCGCAAACGCGGAGCCGGTTGGCAGCGTCCTCGATGAACAACCCATGGGTGCACGCGGCGAGCACCTGCCCCGCACCAGCATTCTTGAGCAGCCGCGCCGCTGAGGCAATGGTACCGCCAGTGGAGATAATATCATCCAGAATTACCACCGTTAGCCCCTTGACTTTGACCTTACCCGAGCCAGTCTCAACTGTGCGGTCGTCCACACGAATCTTGGACATGACGTGTAGCGGCGCCTTCAATTCCTTAGCGGCACGTGCACACCACTCGCGCGCCCCCTCGTCGGGAGCTACAACTAGTCCCGGCTTGAATCCCTTCAGGTAGCGCACGGCTTCCTGTAGCCCGTCGATGTCCTGCGTAGGACAACCAAAGAAAGAAAGCACTTCGTCGGTGTGGACCGAAACGGTGAAGACTCTGTCACTCAGCGCCCCAACAGGTCTCGCTATAGCGCGCGCCGAAATAGCTTCACCTCTCTGGAAAGTGCGCTCCTGTCGCGCGTATCCCATGTAGGGAATTATGGTCGTAATGCTCTTTGCACCAGACTCGCTCAACGCCTCGAGAATCAACAGTAACTCGACGATACTCTCATCGGGGAAGGTATTCTGCACCACAGCAACGTCATGACCGGCAACATTTCGCAGAACACGCACGTAGCGCTCCCCGTCGGGGAAACGTTTGTTAATCACACCGCAGAACTCGGCGCCAGTCTCCTGCGCTAGCGCCACGCCGAGCCGCTGGTGAGTCGAACCACTGACAACGAACATTGCGCCGCGATTCAGGGCCGGCTATTACCGCTTGCGGGGTCTGAATTCGCTGGTAGCTGTAGCGGAACGCGTGTACCTCTCCGTCTATCGCGCACGTCGGCAAATGGGAACTAAGTGGTGTGATATGTTTTACAAGGTACTCCTTGCCGTAGCCATGGCAGACGTCCCTGAAGCGGCAGCCTCCAACAACGTTGCGGTGATCTTTTGCGGTGGCACCGGCAGGTGCGGCACCAACGTGCTCAAGCGCGTATTCGCACGCCATCCAGATGTTTACGCGCTACCCTTCGAGGTTCGCTTCCTGCTCGACCCCGGAGGCATTATTGATTTCTACACTAGCTACTCTACTTCTTGGTCTCCCTTCCTCTCTGATGACCGTATCCGACGTTTGCGGTCGCTGCTGGCTGACGTGGAACGCGAGCAGATGGTGCACCGCCTTCCCGACTGGCTCGCACTACGCTGCGGCCGAGGCCGCTGGGTCGCACCGCGCCGCTACGCAGGATGGGAGTTGGCGCGCCACCTGCCCCATTTCCGCGCACACAACCGCCGTCTGCTGCGTGCACTGGTGGAGTTCAACTACGATGGAGTTTGGCCTGGCACCGCCAGCTACACGGTTGCTCCCGAGGTGGCGTTTGCACCACCACAGGCGCCGAATGAGTTGCGCGAGCTGCTCAGCAACTACCTAACTACACTCTTCAAAGAACTGCTGCGCAATACTAACCACAGGGTGCTTTTCCTAGATGAGACCTGGGCTTTACTTTTCATGCGCGAGCTGCACGAGTTGCTTCCCCGCGCACGTTTCATCCATATGCTGCGAGATCCGCGCGACGTAATCGCCTCGTTCAGCCAGCAGCGGTGGTGCCCTCGAGACCGCGTAGAGGCGACGCACTTCTATCTAGAACTTATGGATCGCATCCTCGCCCACCGTCAGGACTTGGGGTCACGTTACTACGAAGTTCGACTCGAGACTCTGGTGACTGACCCTCGTCTGACCATCACTAACATCTGCGAGTTCCTCGGTCTGACATTTATTGAAGAGTTACTGGAGGTCGACTTGAGCCAGCCGCACAGTGGCCGCTGGCGTAGTGAATTCAACGCCCACGAGCAGCAAACCATCAATGCACTAGTGAAAGAGAAGCTTCTGCAGCTAGGCTACCCCTCTGAGAATGAGTCTGTGGAGAACTAGTTTACTTGGAGCGATGCCGCGTCGGGCCCAGCGCATCGATTAGCGCTAGCAGTTTCGGCTCCTGTCGCTCCCAACATAGTTGCTCCGTGAAGGCGCGTCGTGCCCGGCGCCGCAGCCGCGGTAGCGCTTTCGACGTCTCTAACGCCAGCAACGCCTTACCCACCTGGCGCGGCTCACCACCTTTGAAAACGAGCCCGGCGCCGGAAGCCCGTACTAGTCGCGCTCGCTCGCGGAAGTTACGTGTCAGCACCGGCACTCCGCAGGCGAGGTAATCGATGATTTTCTGGGGGATTGCCAAGTGCGCCCAGAGCACCCTGTTGTATTGAATGATGCCGATATCAAGAGCCTGCAAATAGTGGTGCACTTGGCGGTAGTCGACCATCGGATGGAACACGAACCTTGCCGCCACGCCGGAGGCGGCAGCATGCGTAGCAAGCGCCTCGCGCACCTTGGTAGGCCCACCTAGAATCAGCACCTTCAGCCGCGAGTCGGAGTCATGTTGATGTACAAACATGACCGCCTCGATCAGCATCTCGAGGCGCTTGTGCTGTAGATTTCCCACAAAGCCCACCACAACATCATCGGGGCTGAAGCCGAGTTCGCGACGCACTTCGGCACGGGGTCGGAAGATGAGGGATTCGACCTCACGACGTGTCCGTGCAGTGAGCAGCACGCGGCACTTTTTGCCGCTCTGCCGAAACCGGTGAGCCAGCGTCTCACAGACCGTAATCACCGCGTCCACTGCCGGCAGCAATATTCGCTCGAGTAACTTTGTGGCGAAGCCAAGCGCGGGGCTCGCCTGGGCTTCCATGGCAGGCCAGTCCTCATGGGAGTCGTAGATCAACCCATACCCCTGGAATAGTCGGCCAGCTACCGCAGCAGGGAGCATTTCTAAATCGGCCGCGATTACCACATCGGGTTCGAAAGCGGTCAGCCGCCGGAGCATCTGTCGCACCAGCGCCAGATAGCTAGGCACCTTGAGCGGAAACGGGCGCGATTCTGCACTAAGTTCCTGATAGAGGCGGTGGAACACCACTCCCTCATAGCTCCCTGTCGATTCACGGTAAGGTTGTCGTCGGGCCCAACATAGCACTTCTACCGTGTGCCCTCGCGCAACGCACGATTGTGCTTCGAGCAGGACTCGCCGGTCGAGTTTAGGCTCGAGCAGGTCATATCCCAGCAGGAAAGCGATACGACTCACAACATACCGTCCAGTCGGACTTTAAGCGTTTCAAATCCCTCAGCATACGCCGCGGCGAGGCGGATTCCGCGCATGCGCACAACCGAGCGGAAGAATTTAGCGTCAAAGTAGGGATTATGCTTCTGGCTGACGTAGCATTCCAACGCCTCAATTTTCTTTCGCACGTGCCGCTCATCGAGCGAGACGAAGCAGTTCAGTTTGATTTCGAGATTATTCCATGGCAGTTCGTAACCGAGTAGTGTACAGTCACGGAAGGCACGTAATGCCTCGGCAGTCACGACACCGTGGTCCTGATGGATGTCGGTCGTGGCAGGAGTGAAGATCAGCTCATACTGGTTCTGGCGCGAATGGTCACAGAGCGACTGCAGGATTTCCTGCCGGTCGCGCGGAAAATGGCGGGTATAGAAATCAAGGATTTCGTGGGTAGTGCCCAGGATTCCACTGGAGCGCGCTGCTTCATCGACCAAGCCAGGATATCGCTCGGCGACAGCGCTGAAGCAGAGAATATGCACCAACCAGCCCCGTTCAACCAATTTAGCGATGGTCCCACCGCACCCGAGTTCAGCATCATCGGTGTGTGGACTTAGTACCAGCGCGCGCCGGGGTTGACCTGAGTCGACCTTTTCGGAAACGGCTTCGCGCACCAGTTCACTGACCGGCCTCCTCTGTTCTGCGGCGAGTTCCTTCAGTGATGCCCACTTCTCGCGGTGTGAGTTGGTAATTGAGAGCAGGAACTGCTCCGGCTTGTTCTCCTTCTTCCAGACCATTACTATATCTCTGTACAATTGGTTATATAACTGTACCGCTGCCGCTGCATGGGTTATCAGGTAGACCGACGTGTCTATGAGCCGGCGGAGGACAGCCGGTTGCTCTGCGCAACACTGGAGAAGGCGGTAGTACGCTTTCCCGAGCTACGTGGTTGCGTTCTGGAGCTGGGCACCGGCAGCGGTATTGTCGCACTAATGCTTGCGTCTTTGGGAGCGACTGTTACGGCAACTGACCTGAATCCGCATGCGGTCGCATTGGCACGTAGCAACGCCCGGGAACAGGACCTCACGATTGAGTTTTTGCAAGGTGATCTGTTCGAGCCGGTCGGTGACCGCAGGTTTGACGCGATTGTCTGTAACCCTCCCTACTTGCCGCCGGGTGGCGACTACGATGACCGCTGGCTGGCGCTGGCTGTCGAAGGCGGCCCTAGCGGCATCGAATTTACGCAGCGATTGCTCGTTGATGCACCGCGTAATTTGCATCCGAAAGGGGGAGTATGGCTGGTATTTTCGAGCCTGGCGGGGAGACTGCCAGCTGGGTGGGAACGTGAGCGGTTCGACACACAGGATTTCGAAGACGAAAACCTGTGCGTAGAACGACTGTCACACCCGACGATAGATATTTAAATAAAAACCGGTGCGCTTTTCCTAGTCGTGGTCTGGGAAACGGTGGACATGGCGCAGCTGCGGCAGCGCGCTCGCTAGCTTAAGACCGCGCAGCAGGATTTGTCCGAAAGGGAGCGCCATAACAGAATAAATCATAATCCAGTGCGGCAGGAACCAGAGCCGCTCCTGTAGCCCCCAGTGCGGTTCCCACGGCAGCGAGAGTGCCTGCACTGGCAGCCCCGCTACAAAGTTGTAGAGCCACATGATGATGGGAATTGCAATCAGCATCGTGAAGACCATTGGTTTCATCTGGTTGGCCATCATTCCTGACTGTAGCATCAGCACCTCCGGTTGCATCTTCATCAGTTTCTGCACTCGTGCTTGCTGGCCCTCCTTGCGTGCGTCGCTCAAGGCTTTGTTGTATGCCTGCATCTTCAGTTGCACGTCAGCCATCTGTTCCCAGTCAACCAGCAGGTGTCGAATAACAGTCGTCCCGGCAATCATCACCATCCCTGCCAGTAGGATCGTCAGTGCCGGGTAGTTGCCATCGAACCCAATGCGCGGCTCGAGGGTTGACTCCGCAACTTCACCCATCACCACCCGCAGTCCAGGATTAACGATGATGTAGAGCATCAAGAACATGGTCAGGAACATCCCTCCCATTGCTGGTGGTTGTTGCGAAGTGTCGCTCATGAGAGTAGGCCCTGGAATTGCGCCACGGCTTCGTCAATTCGACCGTTGTGATTCTCTACTACGACAACGGTGGCGCCAACCATGACTGCGCCGGCTGCGGCGAAGGCGCGGTTCACCTCTTGATGCGCTGCCACGTCATCGGCGTCGCGCAGGCGAGTTATGTCCTTCGCACGGCGACCGGCAATTTCGGTGGGTGTGGCTTCGACCAACACGATAATTGTTGGTGACATGGCGCGCAGTGTCCACTCTGGCAAACCCGGCAGGTAACCGTGCTTAGTGAGGATAGAAGCATGCGTGTCAACTACTACGTCACCCATGGAGGTGATTTTCTCGCCAGCTAGACGTTGCAGCCGCTGTTGTTCGGCCACCGGTAACTTGCGCATCTGGTCGCGGTCTGGTACACCTTCGGTCTGTGCGACTTCAAACATAATGTCGCCGAAATTGACAATGGCATAACCAGCCTCTGACGCTCCGTCCATGACAGTGGACTTGCCCACCCCCGGCACTCCCGTAACAACAACAATCCCCATCAATCACCGAGTCGGTTGGGCTTCTTCAGGTTTTCCGGCAGCTCCATAATCTGTGCTGGCACACCCATTGCCATTTTCCAGGCGGGTACGTCGCGTGTAACGATTGCACCGCCAGCGATGAAGGCCCCCTCACCAATCGTGATGCCCGGCATCAGTGTTGCGTTGGCCCCGATAGTAACATCATTCTCCAGCGTAACAGCCTCAAGCAGGTAGTCGGTCCGCAGAGGGGTCCGATCATTCGTAAGCGTCGCATTCGGACCGAGGAAGCAGCGATTGCCTAAGCGTGAACCAGTCGGGATATAGACTCCAGTTTGCAAGCTGCAGTGATCGCCGATGCGGCAATCGTTGTCGATGGTCACCCCGGTGCCAATAAGGCTGCCATCGCCGACAGTGGAATCCTCGCGCACCAACCAGCCGTGGCCGCTGCGTACAGAATTGCCGAGTCGCGCGCGGGAGTAGAGAGTCCCGGCACGCAGTGTGCAGTTGTCACCGACTGTCGCGCCAGAAATTTCAGCCTCGCGGTCGCTGCCGAGCAGTGGCAGCTCGTTGCCATCGGGATAACCAATGACGACGCCAGGGTCGAGTAAGCAGTCCTTGCCAACTGTCGAGCCGCCGATAACGCGCGCCATTACTCCTCGCCGAAGAACTGCCGCAGGACCGGATGCATTTCCATCATTTGCTCCTTACCAATCTGCTCGTACATTCGTATCATAATACCAACTGTTAGCAGCACCCCCGTGCCGGAGGATTGCCCGGTGGTGCCAATCATGTCGGCTCCGGCGGCGAGCAGCCCCACAATGGCGCCGCTGAACAGGGTCACCGTAGGGATGTAACGCTCGAGCACTTTCTCAACGATACGCGGGTCGCGTCGGAAGCCAGGAATTTGCATTCCCGAGCCTTGGATTTGCTTTGCGACTGCCTGTGGCCCCATGTTAGTAGTCTCAATCCAGAACTTCGCAAACATCATTGAACCGAGAATCATAACACCCATGTAGATGATGATGTGCAGCACTAGCTGGTACGGCTCGTGGGTAACGCCACCAATAGTTGTGTAGCTTTCGTACTTGGCGCTCGCCAGCGGCAGGAACCAGTCCTGCATGCCGTTAATTCGGTTGAGGTAGTAGGCAGCACCCATAGTCGGGACTGGATTACCATCGCTAGTGTCAAAGGCCCCAATCATCCAGTTGTGGCCAATTATTGGCCACTTTGACATCGTGGGGTGCGACCAGAAGAGCATCGCGAACATGTTGACGTTAGCGAGCAGTGCCGCCATCAGGATGACTGGAATGTTGCTGGCGTAAATAAGTCGGATAGGGTAGCGCCCGCGTGCGCCACGGACTCGGCCGTGCGCCAGCGGCAACTCGATACGCGATGACTCTACGTATACTACGACAAAGAATACCACCAATGTCCCCACCAGCGCCACGACTGGATTGGGCGGCGCCAGCAGCATTGCCTCGTAGCCGCCTTGCATCAGCTCACGTGATGAGGAATTCTTGATGTACCAGATAACCATCGGGATAGTTCCGGTCGGCGGCACGTTAGGGCCGGTCGAGCCGGGCGCCGGCTCCCAGTTGAGGGTGCCGGTGAAGAGTGCCTGACTAACGCCAGCGGCGATGAAGAGTGAGATTCCACTGCCAATGCCCCACTTGGAGACCACCTCATCCATTAGGAATACTATGTAGGAGCCAATAATCAGCTGGGTGATGATGGCCATGCGCGCCCAGGTAAGGCCAATATCACCAATAACCGCGACACTCGGCTCGAGGTAGCCAAAAACCTGCGGGATAGACTCGACAAAAATCATCACCACTACTAGCACTTTCTGGGTGCCCTGGTAGATTGCCTTGTCCTTGGCGTCCTGCAAGTTGAGGTTGATGATCTTGGCGCCGGTGAAGAGCTGCATGATAATGCTCCCGGTGACGATAGGACCGATACCAAGGTGCATCAGGCTGCCACTGGCACCGGCGAGGATGGCGCGGTACTGGACGAACAAGTCAACGGTGTCGCTCCCGAGCCCATACATCGTGACGTTTGTCAGCGCGAAGTAGAGCACCAGAATTCCCAGCGTCCAGCTCATCTTAGTGCGGAAGTGGACGTGACCATCCGGCTTGCGGATGGTCGGCATGCGCTCAATGATTGGCGCTAGCCCGTGCAGTTTCGACCCCTCGCCCGAATACGAGGAAGCCATGTAGGTAATCCAGGTCAGGAGGATAACGCCGGTCCCCATCAGGAGTGTTGCCTCGATTCCGGGCTCTTTCCAGCGGTACCACAGGAAGAAGAGGAGTATCAGTGCGGTGCATGGCCCCAGTGCCTGCGCTGGGTTGCGCGGGATGTTTTCAGCCAAGCCGCACCTCTCCGCCGGCGGCTTCCACCTTCTGGATGGCGCGGGCGGAGGCGGCGCTTACGGTAATTGTGCAGGGACAGGTCAGTTCCCCAGTCGCAAGCAGTTTATCGAAGCCCAGAGCGTTCAGGTCAATCGAGACTTGCTTCCCTTTCTTTGTCGCGCTGCCATTGGCTACCCAGCGATCGAGAGATTCTTCGAGCAGTTTCAGGTTTAGGATTGTACTGGCAGAGACGACGGATGGCGGTCGTGTAAAGCCGGAACGGCCCCACACGCGACCCACACGCTCATACATCACTCGTTTGGTTTTGTGTGAGCCAGCGTTGCCACGCCCGCCGCGCAGTCCTGCCCCACGCCCTTTCTTGTGGCCACGGCCCCGTGTGCGGCCGCTCCGCATCGACTTACGCGTCGCCACGTGTCATCCTCCTCAATAGGGTGTTGATGGCGTCGCCACGGTAGCCTAGGGCGCCGCCTTCGCTAAAAGCGCGCTTAACACCCTCCCAGCCTTTGCGGGGTGGATGCAACCGCAGCACCGGTTTCAGGCCGGGGACGTCCCGGAGTCGGGCCTTGCCGGCAGCCACTTTCTTCGCGAATGCCTTTACCGTTGTAAAGCCGCCTTCCTTGAGTGCAGTCTTGTCGAGTGGCTTGCGCCCGGCCAGCATTCCGGCATCGTCCAGAAGCAGCTCGGCCGTCTCGGCGTCCGCTTCGCCCCAGGTAACATAATCCTTTACTTGCCGCAGCATCCCGAGATGCGTGGCGTCCTCCGGGACCATTACGCAGTGGTTGACTCGATTGAGCCGCAGCAGCCGCATTGTATCGCGAATCTTAGGCTTGACATTTACCTCGCCGCGTACGCGAATAACTGCCCAGGTCATTCGGTCGCAGCCCCTAGTAGCATGTTATGTGTTTTTTCCTGATCCGGCAGCAGCTTAGTGGAAGCTGTTAGCTCCAATGCCTTGAACATCGCGCTGGCGTAGTTGTAGATAGTCTGCGTCTGCCCCTTGCTGAACGACCAAATATCCTGAACACCCGCCAGCCTGAGCATAATCCTGCCAACGTCGTTAGTTACCAGACCCACGCCGGGCGGCGCCGGTTTGAGCGTTACGCGCGTTGAGCCGGTTCGTCCTGAGACGGTGAATGGTAGTGAGTTTGGTGTCACGGTCGAGCATTCCCAGGAGCCGCTGCCACGCCGGATTTCAATTAGGTTCTGCTTGGCGCGGTCGAGCGACTTTTGGATAGTCGGCCGCACTAGTTTGCCGGAGACGCGCCCTAGACCTATACAGCCATTACCGTTACCGACCATGGTAGTCACGGCGAAGCGCACTCTGCGTCCGGAATCGGACATGCGCTGTACCATGTGGATATCGATAACTTCTTCTTTAAGGTCGGGCAGTAGTATGTCGACGATTTCGGGCTCGCGCAGTGGCAGCCCCGTTGTGAGAGCCTCGTGAATGGTAGTAATATCGCCTGCCACAACCCTGCGCCCCAGCTCCGTCTTCGGGCTCCAGGCGTCGGCGCGCTCGGAAGCGGCCTTACGGCGCTGCTGCGCTGGTGTTAGCCGCGGTCCGCGGTCGCGCGGCGGTCCGCCCCGCTTGGGACCGCCCCGCTTGGGACCGCCCCGCTTGGGACCGCCACGTGTAGGAGGGCCACCACTATTCCTCTCGGGTGGCGGGCTCATGCTTTTGCCTCCTGGATAGTAGCCGACACCTTCTCCACTTGCTTGGCAGTTGCCTTTGAGATGTGTTCGCCGCAGATACGTTCCTCGCCTGGATAGAGAGCATCGGAGTGCGGTACTTCCATACCGCCGTCAATCAGTCCCTTCAGCACTGCAAATACGCGGCCGCCCGGGGTCGGCGTTACGCGCCCGATGTCAAGGACGGCGTGCGCCTCACCAGCCGCCTGCGCTTCACGCGCTGCGAGCAGTCCGGATAGGTAGGCGGCGGGAATACTCGTGCCCGAGCCTTTCCATCCCAGACCGGCTAGTTGCTGCGAACTGACCGCGGCGACGACTTGGTCGCCCTCCTTCGTGAAACGGGTCAGTTGGATAAGCACCTGTCGGTTGGTAACACGCACGACCGCGCGCGGCAGTCCCGACTTGAGCAGCGCCAGCCGCTTGCGGTAATCCGTTGTGCCTTCACGCCGGCGGCGGAACTGCCTCATTGTTCCACCTCGATGCCGTCGGTCTGTATATGGGCGCGCAGATGCGCCCTCGAGTTGTACATGCCACCCTTGGCGCGGCGGTAGTAATGGCGATACTGCGATGCAGTGAGGATACCAGTTCCGCGCAGCTGGTGCAGCTCGTCGCGCAGTGCACGAATGCGCGTCATCCATGCCTCTTTTTTTGGCGTGCGTGCTTTGCCGTGGCCGCGGCGCGAACCGTGGCCACGCTGCCTTCCCTTGGCGCGCTGCGCGTCACGGTGGCGCGCCCGCCCACGGGAAACGCCTCGTTTTTGGTGCTTACGGATGAACTTCTGGACAATCAGCTGGCGCACGTCGTCGCGCGTGACCGCCTCGTCGATGCGCTCTTGGTATTCGGGCCGGTCATCGACCCAGACCCGGTCCAGCCCGCACTTGAGCAGCCGCGCCGCGACACGGCGCTGGTAGGCCAGATTCATTCTTCCTCCTCCGAATCGTCCTCGTAGCTGCGGCTGTTCAGCACGCGGATTTTCAGTTCCGTTGCGCGCGCCTCGATGATCTCGCGCTTGCGGTCGCCGACGGTAGCGGCAATTCGTGCCGCCTCGCGCTGGGGATCCATCACTTCCAAATCTACGGGCCGATGCACGGCCACCTCGGCGAAGCCGGACGGGTGCAGCCCGCGTGCAGCGGCAGGGCCGCGGTAGCTGATTGATGCCATAGGCGGGCGATATTTGCGGCGAGCGCGCATCTTGCTGTGCATCCCGCGCGGTTTGCGCCATTTTTGGCCAAGCCGCTTGTAGCGGAACCAGTTTTGCCGCTTGAAGGCCGGGCGTTTGCGGTTGGCAGCGTTGCGCTTTGACAGTGCCTTTTGCGCCTCATCATCGAGTTGTGGTTTTGCCTTTGGCTTATGCATCATGCATCACTTCCTTCGAGACGAGATAGATGCCGTCCTGAAAGACGCGGATGTCGCGTCCTTTAACGATGGTGGCGCGCTCCAGATTGGCCGCAGTCTGGCCAACCCCTTCGCGGTCGTTGCCTTCAATGGTAACGGAGCTGCCCTTGGTGATTACTTTGCTGTCACCAACGACAGTGGCGTGGCGGCTCGCCTTCTCCCCTAGAAAATTATCGATAACGACGTAGTCGCCTTTGACAGAAATTTTCATCGGGAAGTGCGCGAAGACCACCTTCATTTGGTAGCGGAACCCAAACGCAACGCCGTTGACCATGTTAGCCAGATGCGCGCGCCACGTTCCGAGCAGTGCCTTCTGCCGCTTCCGCAGCTTCTTCCCCGAAACGACCACTGCACTGTCACTCGGCTGGATTCCGAGCTGCGGATGGCTGAAGCTGCGCTTCAGCTGTCCGCGTGGTCCATCGATCACCAGCGTTTTCCCATCGTAGCTGGCGCTGACACCATCCGGCAGTGGGACTGTGTGCGTCAGCTCTTCAATAAGCATATGCGAGCAGCCTCCCTCCGGTGTGGCCAGCCTTAGCTTGGTCGTTGTTGATGACGCCCTGAGGCGTCGTGAGAATCAGGATGCCGAAATCTTTGGCCGGCAGATAGCGCGCCTCATGGCGGTCCATCTCGCTCACTTTGACCGAGAACCGGGGCCGGATTGCCCCGCAGCCGTTGATGCGGCCGTTAAGCTGTACTTGGAACTCTCCACCGCGACCGTTTTCCTGTCGCTCGAAACCGCTGATATAGCCTTTTTCCTGTAATAGCTGTAGCACTTCGCCAATCAGGCGTGACGCCGGAACGCACGCGCTAACCTTGCCGATATGGTCGGCGTTCTTGATGGTCACTAGAGCATCGGATAACGCATCGTGTCTCATGAGTATTTCTTGAACCCCAGGATAGTAGCCTTGTCGCGGAAGCACTGGCGGCAGATGTGCAGCTTGTAGCGCCGCACGATGCCGCGCTTGCGCCCACAGCGGCGGCAGCCTTCAATGCGTCCGCGGAACACTTTGCGCTCTTTGATTTTCATGCGACAACCTCGAGTTTGAAGTTCTGGCGCATGTACTCTTGGCACTCATCGCGTGTGAGCCGATGGCGCGGGCCAACCTTGCGGCTGGCCACCTTGCGTCGCGCGACGCGGTAGCCGGGGCGCTCGAAAGCCACAGCAACGTCCAGCCCGAAGATGCCAATATCAGGATCGTATTTCTCATCGGCAAAGCCAGTATAATCAGGAATGCCAAAGTTCAGTCCACCAGTGGCGGAGAAGCAGTAGGCGGGGAGCCGGCTCTCACGCACCCAGAGCGCGTTCTTCAGGACGCGGTGTGCATTCTCACCGCGCAGCGTCACTTTGCAGCCGATGGGCATTCCCTTGCGCAGCCCCAGATCACGGTTGGTCGTGCGAGAGAGCGTGCGCACTGGTTGGCAGTCGGTCAGCTTTTGCAGCACCGTTTCCGCATTGGAGAGCCGGTCGCCCGCCTCGCCAACACCAATGTTCAGGACGACTTTGGCAATTCGTAGCTCGCGCATCGTGTTCATACTGCCACCTCTGTTACCAGCGCTTTCTTAGCACCAACGACGAACGCGTACTGTTTCAGCGTTTCAAACTCCGCGAAGCGAACGATGTTGGGTCGCGGGCTCCGTGTCTCCACCGCCTCTTCCAGCGGCGCAATCGTACCGACGTGCGCGCCACCAGTCACCAGCGCCGGAGCACCTTTGCTGAACTTGAGTATTTTCTTCACATCGAGCCCCGGCAACGTCAGCTGCAGCACGTCGCCCGTGCTCACATCCTCGTCAGAGAGCAGGTTGCTGCCGTCGTGCAGGTTGAGCTGCGTCTTCCCCCCACGCAGCGTCGTCTTGCCTTCGACGCGCAGCAGTTTCCACTTCGCCGCGGTGGCCTTGATTTCAGAGAAGTGCAGTCGACCGTGATGATCGAGCAGACAACGGAAATTAGTCTTGACAGCGGGAAGCGAAATTACATCCATTAGCCCCACTCCTCGTTTGGGGTCGCGCACGACGCGCTGGTCGAGTAGCACCTTGCCGCCGCCTAGAATGCGGCGTGCTTCTCGCGCAGTATCACAGACATGCAAGTAGTCGCGCAGCACTATCACTAGCGGGACGCTGCCTTCAAGCGAGTGAGGTCCTGGCTCCGGCTTAGTAGCCCAGAAATGCGCCTTGCGGCCGATGTTCCACGAACGCGGGACGGTGATGCGTTTCAGGTGGTCGCTCACTCGCCTTCCTCCAGCCGCGCTACCAACTCTGCCTTTCTGCCCGAGACCGACAGGCCACGCTCCTTCAATTCCACCTTCAGCTCAGAGACGGTGAGCGCACTCCAGTCGTGCGTACCATCCTTGCCAGAATCATCATCCACGTCGGCTTCCGCATCTGCACCAACTTCACGTGGGTCGACGCCGGTAACTTCAGTTTCGTACTCATCTTCGGTTGCTTCCAGTTCAGCCACAGTTTCATCAGTCCACTCGACCCCTTCGTTGGCACGGTCCAGAATGCGCCTGCGGCGCACGTCGGACCAGTCAGGGTTGATGACGACTAGGTTGGACGGGTCAATCGGGCGCTGTAGTTCGGTCCCGTCAGATTTGTGATAGGTGAAGCCATCGACGTAAACCTTGCGCGCACGACGGTCTACCTGCGAGATGCGGTGCCCCTCGTTACCACGTCCCTCACCGCGCACGATTAGCACGCGATCGCCGGTGCGCACCGGGATTGAACGGGGATAGATGTAGCCGCGCTCTTCCTGCCGGTGGCGCAGCCCGCGGTCGAGCGGTGCAGCCATTTCGCGGTGCCGCCGATGGAGCGGCGCCGTGTGGCGGGCGAGTCTCTGCTTGCGTGGTTGCTTACTCATACTATTGTGGATGCTGTAGCAGCAATGCGTGGCCACCTCTCGGCCGCCTCGCGGGCGACAGGCCCCTTGATTCCGGAGCCTCGCGTCTCGCCTAACTCGTTGGTCAGCACGACGGCATTATCCTCGAATTTCACCATAGTCCCGTCAGCGCGGCGGTGTGGCCGCCGACTGCGCACAATGACTGCGCGCACCAGCTGCCGTCGCATTTCGGGTGAGCCCTTCTTGACCGATGCGATGACCATATCACCGACGCCAGCAGCGGGTGACCGGCGGTGAACGCCCTTGTAGTTCAGGACCGTCACAATCTCGACCACCTTGGCACCGCTGTTGTCAACGCACTCAATCCGCGCCCCCTGCGGAAGTCCGCGCATCTGCCGACCGGCGACCGCCCTCATGCATCCCTCCGCTCGATAATCACGAATGACTTGGTCTTCGAGAGTGGGCGGCATTCCATGATTGTAACGGCGTCGCCCTCCTGCGCGCCGACGCTTGCCGGCGAATGCGCCTGAATACGCGACGAACGGCGCTGGTAACGCTCGTATTTTGAATCATATCTCATGCGTTCAATTTTGACCACTGCAGTGCGTTGCGCCCGAGCGCGAACGACAATACCCTGTAGCAGTTGCCCTCGCACAGGGAGCGTGCCGTAGAACGGGTCATGGGGGTCGCCGTCCCATTTGTGTGCAGGTGGCTGTATCTCGACACCAATATCCCGAGGCTTTGTCATGCGCACCTCCGGGTACGGTCCTGCGCCCGGAATGCAACCCGGTCGCCCACAACGATTTCGCCGTCAAAGCTGAAACTGCCGCTGCGCTTGGTAACTCGCTTTCGGCCGCTTCCAGTCTCAATGAAGAGCGTCTCACGCGTCTCATCGACAATCTTTCCCGCAAGACCACGCAGCGACGGGTCACTGTGCTCTACAACGATGATGCGCTGGCCGATGAATTCCTGTTGCGCCAAGCTCATGCATCACCTACTGGAAAGCCCATATCACCTAGAATAAGCTTCACCTTACGAGTGTGGTTTCCCTGTAATTCAATGGCACCGTCTTTGTAAGTGCCGCCAGTGGCGCATTTTGTCTTGAGCGTTTTGAGCAGGTCGGGGATGTCAATATCGCTGTCAAGCCCCTCGAGCACAGTCATCAGCTTGCCGTAGCGTCGCTTCTCGATGCGCACTCGAATTTCCTGTTGTTCGCGCGCGATGTCCTCGCAAACGCAAATTTCAACTGGCAGTGCGCAGGTGGAACAGATGTCAGCCATGGTGTTCCCCCAGTTCGCGCATAATCGTCTGTAGTCGCGCCACCTGCCTGCGTAGCGAGCGCATCCTGCCCGGCGACGCCGGCTGGCCGCCCATCGATGCGATGCCCCGCTCGTGCATCAGCTCACTGCGCAGTTCACCCAGACGGGCAATCCGTTCTTCCGGCGCTAGCTCGCGCAGAGCCTTTGGCTTCTTCATCCAGAATCCTCCGCCTTAGCTTCAGGCTGCGTCACTTCTTCGGGCGCTTCAGCCGCGTCCGCTTTTTTGCCCCCATCCGATGCTTTCGCAGCCTCTTTACTCGCATCAGCATCCGGCTGTGCCCCTTCCTCAGGAGGGGCTTCAGCCACGCTCGCCTGCTTATCATTAGCGGGAGCAGTTTCCTCGCCCTCCGGGGTAGCCTCTTCTTCTTTGGCTATCGGTATCGGCTCTACAACAGCCGGCATAACCTCGATTTCGTCGGGCAGCTTGGCATCGGGCGGCATGATAACAACTTTGACGCCGATAGTGCCCGGCTTCAGCTTGGCTTGCGAATATCCGACCTGCATTAGCTTCAGCGCGGGCTCGCCGCAGTGCTTGATGTGACCCTCGATGAACTTCTCGGTGCGGTGACGCAGTCCAGTTAGCTTGCCTGCAATCGTAATCTGGCAGCCGCGCGCGCCGGCGCCCATGATGCGTTGCAGCATCGAGTTGCCAGCGCGGCGGTAGTTCCAGCCCCGCTCCAGCGCGTTGGCGACCTTAGACGCCATCACATCGGGATTAAGTGCCCAGTTTTCGACGTCGCCCGCCTCGACTTGCAGGTTCTCGTAGCCGAAAGTGCGCTCCAGTTCCTCGGTCAGGCGGTTGATGTCGACGCCCTTGCGGCCGATGACGATGCCAGGCCGTTCAGCCAATATGCGCACGTGCGTCCCAAGCGGGGTGCGCTGGATACTCAGCCCGCCGAAGCCAGCACGGTCGACCTCTTTGCGGACGAAATCGTGGACTAGCATACGGCGTACGCGCTCCTCAACCATCTCGCGCGCGGTGGTCGTCACTCGATGCCCTCCAGCACTACTTCAACGTTGGCGGTCTCACGCATCTTGGGTGTAGCGCGGCCGCGAGCACGAGGGAAACGGGCTTCGAAGGCCGGTCCGCGCGAAGTGGCGACATGCACGATGCGCCACTCATCAATGTCAAGGTGCATTGTCTCGCCGTTGCTCTGCGCCGACTCGATAACTTTCAGGATGGCGGCGGCCGCCTTACGCGGGTAGCGCCCTGCGGCGCGGCCCTTGCCTTTGCGGTGGCCCACCTTACCGGCGTGTCGCGTGAACGGCACTGGCTCTCGCATCTCGATTACGCGTCCCAAGTAGCCCCGGGCGCGCTCGAGCTCCATCCCGCGAATAGCGCGACAGATTTCGCGAGCGTGCCGGGGGGAGATTGACATCTCCTTCCCGCGCGCAGCGGCGTGGACTTCTGGATCGTAGGGGAACGAGTAGCCTTTCATTTGAGCGGCATGAACTTGGATGAACGAGTCGCCCCAACGCCGGGTCCCGTATGTGTAGGCGGTTTGCGTGTCTGCGCAAACTCGCCAAAGTAGTGGCCTACCATTTCCGGCTGCACTTCCACCTCGATGAATGCGTGTCCGTCGTAGATAGCAAACTTGTGGCCGATGAACTGGGGAATTACAATCATTTCACGACGATGGGTTCTGATTACAGTGTCGGGGTTTGCCTTGGCATCCTGAATAATCTTCGCCTGCCCATGCGTCAATCCACGACGAAATGTGCGGCGCTGGCGCGATGGCACCAGACCCAGGAACTCTTCCAACGAGAGTGCTTTGAGCTCGTCAACGGTCAGCCCTCGGTAGGTAAATTCCTTCTTGCGACGTACTTGTACGCCTGCGCGCCGCTTGCGCTCGCGCCTTCGCGCGGCCTTTGGCGTTGCCAATTTGCGCCGGGCCATTAGCGCTTCGCCCCCGTGCGCTTGGGCGCGATGTGGCCGACCTTACGTCCGGGCGGCGTGTGGCGCGAGACCGACGACGGGATGCCGATGGTCTGCTTGCGGCCAGAGCCGTGTGGGTGGTCAACCGCGTTCATCGCCACGCCGCGGACCTTGGGCCAGATGCGGGCGCGCGAGCGGTTGCGGTGGAAATTCTTGCCAGCCTTGCCAATCGGCTTCTCGCCGCGGCCCGAGCCGGCGACCGCACCAATCGTGGCACGGCACATGTTATTGAGTGTTTTGTGCTTGCGCGACGGGAGTCGCACAGTCGTTTGCTTGCCGTGCGAGACGACAATCGCGCGCTGCCCCGCAGCGCGCGCCAGCCGCCCACCGTCACCCGGCTGCAGCTCGACGTTATAGACGCGTGTCCCTTCGGGGATTGAGCCAATATAGACGGTGTTGCCATGCGCGACTTCGGCACCGTGGCCTGCCGTTACAGACTGCCCCACGCGCATGCCATCGTGCGCTAACATCACGTATTCACCATCACCATCACGCACCTGTGCTATGGGGGCAGAGCGCCCCGGGTCGTGCAGCAGTTTCTCGACCACACCGCTCGATTCCTTCGAGCGCGGGTGACGCACCTTCCCCTTGAAGCGGTGGTCAGTCGCGCGATAGCGGAAACCCCGCCCGCGCCGCCGGTTCATGATGCGCTTGCCCATCAGAGAATCCCCAGTCTGTTGCTCAGGTCTTCCGCCGAATGGTCGGCCGTCAGTGTGACGATGGCGAGTTTGCCTTCTTTCGTGATGCGAGTGTTGACTTTCAGTGCCTCGACTTGAAACAGGTCCTGCACTGCAGCGCGGATGTCCGGTTTGCTCGAAGTGCGAGAAACGTAGAACTCGAGCTTGTTGTCGTCGAGCATGTAGAGCGCACGCTCCTTCGAACGGGGGCTCAGGATAACGCGGTGCGAACTCATAGTCGCGCCTCCAGCGCTTTGAGGGCAGGCTGTGAAATCACCATCAGCCGCCCCGGGTCGCCGCCCGGTGCGAGCATCTCGGTGTTGAGCTGCGCTGCAGTGGTCACGTCAACTCCGGCTAGATTGCGGAACGCGCGTTCGGCGCCATTGAATTCAGAGAGCACAACCAGCACGCTCTTCGGCCGGCGATAGCGGCGTCCACGCCGTTTACCTTTACCAGCGCGCACCTTACGCGCCGCGCCACGTGCGAGCTCGGCGTCCAGCCCAAGCGATGCGAACAGTTTCTGTGCACGGCGCGTCAGCGATTCACCTTCGTGCTTTGCTACAAGAGATTCGAGATCCTTGCTGATGACGAAAGGCGTTGTTGCCTTTTCCGACAGCTGGTGCCCGCGTCCCGCGACGAGTGTCGCGTCAGCCGTGGCTGCCAGCGCCGAACAGAATGCAACGCGGCGTTCACGCGCGTTGATTTTCTGCGGCCACTGCTTTGATGTTTTGGGCGGATGCGCTCTGCGTCCTCCGACAGTATTGGGCGCCTCTGCTCCACGCCCGTTGCCCTGGATTCGTGGCGTGCGCGCCATCCCGCGGCCCTTGCCGGGCCACTCGACTGAGTGCTGCATCCCGGCGCGGCGCGACGGCCCGTAGGGCTGTCGCCGGTTCGCCTGTGCGGCCCGTACGGCGCGACGCACCAGATCCTTACGCACCGGCCCGTCGAAGGCGGCCGGCAGCGCAGCCTTTGATTTCCCGGTCTTGCCACTGATGCTGTAGACCGGGACTTTCATTTCAGACCCCCTGCGCAGATTCCTGCGACAGCATCGTGATTTCCGGGACGACCTTCGTATCGGCCGCCGTACCATGGAAACGAATGGCCTTGCGGAAGCGAATCAGTCGTTTGCTTGGCCCTGGCAGTGAGCCGTGGAAAAGAGCATAAGGCCCTCGCACCAACCCATAGTGCAGGAAACCACCTTTGGGGTTGATATCGTCGGGATTGTCGCCGACTCGCAGCAACCGCTTATTGAATTCAGTGCGTTGATGGTAGCCGGTCTGCCCCGCCTGCGGAACGGTCGGCTTGACGTAGCCGGGGTTGAACGGTCCCAGATTGCCAATCATGCGGCGGTGCTTGGAGTTCTTGTGCGTCAGCAGTTTGACGCCCCAGCGCTTGATGTGACCCTGAAAGCCTTTCCCGGTCGTAATCGCAATCGCGTCCAGTATCTCGCCATCATCGGCGAAGTCGGTCATTATGACCTCCTTGCCAAGCTTCTCTTTGGCGAAGGCGAGCTGCGCCGGCAGGTCGCCACCGCGAATCGCGACTTCCATCACTTCGGGCTTCTTCTTCGGAATGCCCGTAATCAACTTCGGCTGCGTCTGGACCAGCATGCGCACTTCGTCCAGGTCCGCCTCCTTGAGCTGCTTCCAGCGCGCCTTGCGGTCCTGTCCCGCGGGCAGCGGCAGCCGCCGCGCGAGCATCTCGTCCAGCTCTTCGGCCCAGACCTCGCTGAAGGTCCGCAGCCCGTAAGTGTCCTGAATGTAGCCGCGCACGCCGACGGCGAACATCGGCGGTACCTCGACCACGGTGACCGGCATCCGTACTTCCTGCCCCGCGGAGGTCGAAGTGCGGCGGTAGTCGACCGCCATGATGTGGGTCATCCCGACTTTGTAGCCCGCGAACCCCTGCAGCTGCGGCTCGCCGTTGCCGCCAGCCGGCCAGCTGGAGACGTGCGGCGTTTCCGAACGCGCACGCTTGCGCGGGCTGTAGGCGCGGGAGCCCCGTTTGGGTTTGTGGTTCTTCGACATGTGCTGGCTTGCGCTCTCCCTTAGCAGGGACAGGCGCAGAACCGCGCTCTCCCGGGCAAACCGTGACGTCGTTTCCCGACGAGCAGGAATTAGCTCGCGGGGTGTGGGGATGATTACCCCAAACGTCTGGTTCAGCCAGGCGCGGCTCGCGTCGAAAAACGGACCCTATATAAGTGCTGCCTTCGTTTTCACGACGATAACTCTACTTCAATCGCTGTCGCCATCCCGCCACCCAGGCAGGCGGTCGCGAAGCCGCGCCTGCCGCCGGTGCGGCGCAGCGCGCTGATGAGCGTGATGACGATGCGCGCGCCGGAGCAGCCAATGGGGTGTCCCAGCGCGACTGCGCCACCGCACGGGTTCAGTTTCGCGTGCAGCAGGCCGAGTCCGCGCATCACCGCCACCGACGCGGAAGCGAACGCCTCGTTATGTTCGTAAAGGTCGTAATCCACCTCGGAGCGACCGTACTGCGTCCAGAGTTGCTGCACTGTGGGGACTGGAGCCCACATAACATCCATGGGTGCAAGCCCAGTTGCCGCCTGCGCCGTGATGGTCGCCAGCGGCGCGATATCGTGCTCTGCAGCAGTCTCGCGCGCCATCACCACCAGCGCCGCCCCCCCATCGGAAATCTGTGACGCGTTGCCGGCAGTCACGACACCACCATCGCCAAAGACCGGTTTCAGTGCGGCCAAGGCTTCTGCTGACGCGTCTGGCCGGAATCCCTCGTCGCGCGTCACGTCGCCTTGCGGCGTCGCTACGGGGGTGATTTCGTCCGCATACCAGCCTGCGTCAATAGCGTGCGTGGCGCGGTGGTGCGACTCGAGCGCGAAGGCGTCGCTGTCGGCTCGACTGACGCCGTGCGCCGCAGCGACATGGTCACCAGTACACCCCATTGCGATGTCGTGGTAAGGGTCGCAGAGTCCGTCGTGGAACAAGTGGTCGACCGGCTCTGTCGAAGAGTCAGGCTTCCACTTTTGGCGACCAATAAGGAATGGCGTGCGCGACATAGACTCCATCCCACCCGCAATGACGACGTCATGCTCGCCAGCGCGGATGCTGTTGGCGGCGTTCATCAACGCTTTCATCCCTGAGCCGCACATCTTGTTGATATTGTACGCCGGGACCGCGTCAGGAATCCCACCGCTGAGCGCCGCTTGGCGGGCGGGGTGTTGCCCCAGCCCGGCCGAAAGCACGATCCCCATCACTACCTCTCCGACCATTTCCGGTGCGATGCCGGCACGGGCGATTGCGGCCCGAATGGCGATTGCACCGAGTTCGGGTGCATTGACCTCGGCCAGCGCGCCGCCGAACTTGCCCTGCGGTGTGCGCGCGAAGCTGACGATAACTGGGTCTCGCTTACCGGGCATGGGACCTCCACCGTCAAGTTCGTAAAAGCACTTGGGGGAAGCCATTAAACCAAGAGCAGGGTCCGCAGCGCGCGATGCCAGAATTCCGGATTTCCGAGAAACGCTGGTCAGTTGACCTAGAGCAGCGAATCCAGAAGGAGCACTACGCCGATGACGAGGTGTACCAGCGCCGCTATGGCTTCGACCCCGCTTCAGGGCGCGAGCTGTTCGTAATTGACACGCCGCCACCCTACCCATCGGGAACTTGGCACATCGGCGCCGTCGCGCACTACTCGATGATTGACGTTATCGCGCGCACCCAGCGCCTGCTTGGCAAGGAAGTAAAATTCCCATGGGGTGTTGACCGCAACGGCATCAATGTCGAGTTTACTGTCGAGAAGAAGCACGGCCGCAAGATGCGTAGCTGGGAGCGTGGTGAATTCCTGGATTTGTGCCGCGAAACCATTGAATCTTACACTCGCGAAATGCGACATATCGCGCGCCGCGTTGGCCTCTCGTGTGATTTTGCTAATGAATACCAGACCGACGCCGCAGATTATCGCTCGGTAACGCAGTCCATCTTCGTTGATCTGTTTCGTCGCGGTGAGATAGTCGAGGCGTTGCGACCGAACCTCTACGACCCGGTCGAGGGCACCACTATCGCCGAGGCAGAGGTGATGCGGTTGCAGCGTCAGGCCAAACTGTTAGACGTGCGTTGGTCGCCCACCGACGGCGGTGATGACGTAATCATCTCGACTACGCGCCCTGAACTTATCTGCGCCTGTGGTGTCGTCATCGTCCATCCCGATGACGAACGCTATGCACACCTTGTTGGCAGCAAGCTGCGGCTGCCATTGCCAGTGGGCGATCGTCTCGCTGAGGTGGAAGTGCGCACTCGCTCTAGTGTTGACATGGAATTCGGTAGCGGGGTGCTGATGGTGTGCAGTTTCGGTGACCAGAACGACGTCGCCGTCTTTCGCGAAATGCGGCTGGAACCATTCCCTGCCATTAGCCTCGACGGTTGCATGACTGAAGTTGCTGGCCCGCTCGCCGGCCTGCCGGTGGCGGAGGCACGAAAGCGCGCGATTGAGCTCCTCGAAACGGATGAGCGCATCGCCGCCAGCGTCGAGCGCAATCAGGAGATCCCAGTCTCAGAGCGCGGTAAGAATCCAATCGAGATTATCCTGCTCAAGGAGTGGTATGTGCGGCAGACGCACATCTTGGAGCGGATGCGCGAGTTGGCTGACGAAATCAATTTCGTCCCACTACGCAACAAGCAGTTCCTGCTTGACTGGATGGACGGCATCACCATCGACTGGCCGGTTTCACGCCGCCGTTGGTACCACACCGAAATCCCAGTATGGTATTCCGCTGACCGCACGCGCGTCATCGTGCCACCCGCCGGTAGCTACGTCCAGCCTTGGCGCGAGGCACCTCCTGCCGGTTCAACGGTCTTGGACCGTGAAAGCCGCGTGGAATTGGGAAGCTATGAAACGCTCGCGAAGGAGCTAGGGGAGCTTGAGGGCGAGGAGAAGGTATTCGACACTTGGATGGACTCGTCGAATTCGAACCTGTTCGTCAGCGGGTACCTTCGTGATGACGAACTCTTCGCTCACTCGTTCCCAACTACGCTACGCCCGCAGGGAAAGGAAATAGTTCGCACTTGGCTCTACTATACACTACTCAAGAGCGCGCTATTGCTCGACAAGCCGGGCTTTGCCAACGTCTGGATTGATGGGTTGGGGATGGACCCGTGGGGGCGCAAAATGTCCAAGTCGCTCGGCAATGGTATCGACGCGGAGTCGGTGCTCGAGTGCGGTGCTGGTGGCCGCACTGGAGCATGGAAAATTCGTGGCCCGGGCGGCAAGCAGGTGACGCTGCGCGCCAACAAGGTGGGCTCTGAGTGCTTCCGGCTCTGGAAGGCGTGCGACGCGCAAGTAGGCGACGACTTCCAGATTAACCCGGAGGAAATTGAGGCGAAATATTTTGGGGTGCTCACGAAGATTTTCAATGTCGCGCGCTTCGCATCGCAGTTCCCTGTTCCGGAAATGGAGCAGCATCCCGAACTGGCACCGGAGGACCGCTGGCTGCTGGCCGAGTTCAGTGCAGTGCTCGAGACGGTCCAGCATGGCTACTCTGCTATCGACATCTTCCGCAGCGGACAAGCGCTGAAGCAGTTCGGCACCGGCCTCTTCCCAGGCCACTGGCTCGAGATGGCCAAGCAACGGCTCTACTCTGGCAACGCCTCAGCAACCTGGACGCTGCACCGGACGCTGCACGATTTGTTGGTAATGCTCTCGCCCATTTGCCCATTCTTCTGCCATTTCCTGTCGGAAACACTCTACGGCCATAGCGCCGTCGAGAAGCGCGAGTTTCCCATGCCGCCGCTGACCGAGTTAGCCGTAAATGCCTCGGAAGGCGACCGACTACGTGGCCTGACTACTGCACTGGTCGAGTTTAATTCGGCAACTTGGAAGTCGAAGAAGGACGCCGGGCTCTCGCTCGCGGCCGAAATTACCGGAATCACCGTACCGGACGTGCTCGAGGAGTTCAATGACGCCTTACAGGCGATGCATAAGTTGGCTTGATTTTCCTGACGACAACTATTTAAATTTACGCAGCGCATTTATGACATCAATCGCCTGCCGCGTTGCTGCGACATCATGTACGCGCACGATGTCGGCGCCCGCCAGCGCGGCGGCGACCGCAGCGGCGAGTGAGCCAGGCAGTCGCTGCTCTGGTTCTGCACCTACCAGCATCTCCAGCCACGACTTGCGGCTGGCACCGAGCAGCACACCACCTGCAATGCCTTTGAACTCGTCCAGCCGCGCCATCAGCGCTAAATTGTGCTCTAATGTTTTTCCAAAACCGATACCGGGATCGATGATGAGCTGGTCGCACATGATGCCTGCTTCCTCTGCGGCAGCGACCCGTTTTGCCAGCCACAACTTTACGTCAGCGACAATCTCGTTGTAATCGGGGTTGCGCTGCATAGTCTCTGGCGTACCCTGCATGTGCATTACCACTACTGGAACGCCCAGCTTCGCCACTGCGGCAACCATTTCCGGGTCACGCAGACCACCGACGTCGTTAATCAGCATAGCACCAGCTTCCACGGCATCGCACGCGATTGCCGGCTTGCGCGAGTCAATTGAAATCGGGATTTCCAGCTCTGCAGCGAGTGCAGCGATGACTGGCACGACTCGCTCTCGCTCCTCTGCTTCCGGAATTGGAGGTGCACCGGGGCGAGTGGACTCGCCGCCGACATCGATGATTTCGGCGCCATCCTTGACCATCTCACGTCCACGCGCGATTGCTGCTACAGTTGTGTCATAGCGCCCCCCGTCGTAGAACGAGTCTGGCGTGACATTCAGGACGCCCATTACGCGACAGTGACCGTCCAGCTCTAGGCTACCGATGTGCATCTATTCGCGCAGGATGAATTGCGATTGGCAATGAGGGCAGCCAACTTGGATGGGGCGCTGCGGTGTGTGGACTGCAAGAGTGCTGTTACACGATGGGCACGCCAGCTCGAGCGGACCGTCCACAGTGTCGTCAAACTCTGCTTCGCCACCGTCGCCGCGCAACCATCCTATCCCCATCGCACCGCCTGCCAGCAGCACCGTTCCGAGCAGTACCAATCCTAGCAGTTTCATCAAGTCCAATCCTCCCTCGTCGCCGTCGTCAGTAGTAGTTACGGCCGCCTTGACCGTCACCTGCACCTCATTGCTCTCGATTATATCACCGCGCTCATCTGTGACACGCACTTTTGCGGTGTAGGTGCCGGGGGTGTTGAACACCTTGCTGAAACTGCTCTTTTCGGAGTCGCCAAGTAGGTTAACCGGACCCTGTGGACCGCTCACGCTCCACACAAAGCTCAGTGCCATATCGTCTCCGTCCGGGTCACTTGACTCAGCCGCCGAGAAAGTAACCGCCTCGCCGGTCTGTGCCTCGATTCCGGTGTCTGAAAAGATGGCAGTCCCCTCAACGAAGACCCCCACTCTCGCCATCGCCAGTGGTGGTTGATTAGTGGCTCGCGTTACTGTTACGTAGAATGGGTCTGATGGTGCGCTGGTGAGCAGGTCGTCATCACCCAGCCCCGAGGATAATTCACGCACGATAAGTTTTGCCTGGTAGGTAATCTGATTGTTACCGGCCGGCAGGGTGTAGTTGTAGCCGTTACCGGTCAGGCCGGAGTTATCAACCTCCAGGAACTGGCCGCCGACCAACTTGAAGACCCAATCACTGCCGCCGACTGACTTGCGGACCAAATCTCCGCTTTCTAAATTACCATCTGGGTTGAAGATCGGGTTGCGGTAGAGCAGGGTCACACCCCCTTCCTCCAGCCAGTCGCTATAGATTCCGTCGCCCAAAATGAGTCGGTACTCCAGCTCGGCCCGGTCGTCCGGGTCGTACGAGGTGGAAAAGTCAAAGGTGAGATGCTCTCCCAGTGCGACAGCCGTAGTGTTGCCGTTCAGGATTGCTATCGGCTGGCTGTTGGCCTTTACTGTCAGCGAGAGCACGATTTCCTCTGACGGTAGGAGCCGGCTGTCGCGTACCTGGGCCCGTATTAGGTATTCACCTGGATTGGCGAATTCAACATCTTCATCCCAGTCATAGCGCCAGGAGGTCCACCCCCCGGCGTAGAACCGGTATGACATGTCAGCCTGATTGTCATCACCATCTGCCATGCCGTTGGTGGTTTCATTGTCCCACGAGCCCCTAGCATCAACCCGTACTTTCTCATTGACCCACACCGTCGCGGTATCGAGTGTGGCGACTGCGTGTGGCGCATCGTTGGGCACTCCATCCACGTCCAAGGTAGTGAAGTCGGCGTTGTTGCTCTTGCGCGTTTCTTGGCTAGAAAGGTCAATAACCTCAGCATACACTTCGTGGTAGCCTGGGTCCAGCTTTAGGTAGCCCCAGCCCAGCTCCAGGCTCAGCTCGGCCCCCGGCGCGAGTATCTGGCAGCCCTCCGGCTGGTTTTCCTCACTAGCGTGGCACTCGAACTCGCGCACCTCATTCGACGAGCGCGGTTCCCCGTCGTAGATGGTGAGCCGCCATTCCGAAGTCATGGCACCACCCACGTTGCGGAAGGTGACATTCACTTGCAAGTCATTGTCTTCGTTGGGGTGGTCGCTCCCGGCTGGCGCTGGCTCTTCGCCGCCCCCCCCGCTCCAGCTAATGGCGATATCATCGCCAACCACCACTAAATCAGGGGTACTAGTCTGTCCCACAGAGGTCATGACCCACAGGTAGATATTGCTTCCAGTGATGATTTCAGGGACCCCGTCATTTTGCAGGTCAGCTATCTTCAGTCCCCCATAGTGGCCGGTCATCCCGGAGAGTGCGCTAGTATGGGCTTCGTAATCCCTGGTCTCTCCGTCGTAAATAAAGAGTTGGCCGCCATTGGTGCCCCACGTTACCTCGGAATGGGTATCGTTGTCGAAGTCCCCACCAGCAATACCCCAGACGGAACCATAGTCAACCTCGCGGCTCCACTCCTGCGCGCGACTATCGCCGTTGTAGATGATAACACGTGCCTTTTCGTCGCCTTTCTTAGCAGTGCCAACCAAAATCTCGTTGCCTCCATCGTCATCCACGTCAGACAGTGCCAGTCCGTACGCATCACTCCGTTCGGTGTCGATGACGCTCCCGTCGAGCGCATAGCTGCCGTCACTGGCGTGGTAGACTCGCACACTCCCCGATGCGGTGCCCGCTACCAGCTCGTTCTGCGCGTCGCTATCAGCATTGCCGGCCGCCAGCCCCACCACGACTTCTTCTAGGTCGCCACTGCCCCACTCCTCGTCGTAGCCGCTGCCATCGTAGCCGAAGACCCGAACCTCACCGTGCGGGTATGGAATCATCTCTGTTCCTGACAGGACATACTGAATGTAGCCGGTGGCAAGGCCAATTTCAGGATAAGTTGAGCCGTCCAGCTCCGTCACTGACAACCCCAGCGCCGAGTCAATATTGTCGCTCTGGTAACTCTGGGTAAAGCTGCCGCCGGAGCGGTCGAAGATATAGAGATAGCCTTCACCTCCCTCACCTTCCACGCGTCCCTCGTCAGGGGCACCGGTACTGATTACAATCTCTACATCACTGTCGTTGTCCACGTCCACTACCGCGATACCGACCGGCAGCTTCTCCAGCACAGGGCTGACCCAGTCCACGACGTGCGTTTCACCGTCAAAGGCAATAACCTGTCCTGAGCCGCAGCCGACCAGCACTTCCAGCGCTGGATCATCATCAATGTCGCCAGTAGCGACTCCCCAAGTCTGCCCGCCTCGTAAGCTGTAGACGGGGCTCCACTCACCCTGCTGGGGCTCGGTGCTCCAGACCAGTTGCGGGTTGTTGTTGCCATCAATTTCCCACGCTTTTAAGACCCCATCATCACCACCGTGAATGACCCATGGTTTGGCGTGCATCAGGGAGACCGTAACGCCAGCGCCATTGCTCATCGTTTCGCCACTGTCCCACTCCAGCCGGGTCAGCAGCGAGGAGCCGCTCAGTTCTAGCACATAGAGGTCACCGTTTCCGACGGCGACCACCAGCTCCGGATTGTCGTCGCTGAAGCCGAGGTCAACTGCTTCTAGCCCGTACGCCGCTTTCAGGTCAGTTCGCTGCACGTGTGGATCGCCGCCTGGTCCCAATTCCCCATCGCGAAACACGCCTAACTTGTCAGCGCAGCCGACGACTAGCTCGTCAATACCACTTCCGTCCAGATCGGCCGCCAGAAGGCCATAGCAGTAGCCGTCTAACTCACCACCGAACTTGGAGCGCCATTGCCGGTCGCCAGTCTGTCCATCGAAGACGCCGACCCAGCCCTGCTTGGTGCTAACCGCGATTTCTAGTGCGGGGTCACTGTCGAGCTGCCCCATTGTAACACCCCAAACGTTCTCAATCTGTTCGTTATTGAACTCCTCTTGCAGGTTTAGGTTCCACTCCGCTTCATCTGGGAAGACTTCACGGTTATCGTATATTTCGGGAGTTTCCGCGTCAACGACCCACAGATGCCCTAAATCGGCCCCCACCGCTAGTTCAGTGTGACCATCACCATCTAAGTCGCCTGCAGCCAGCCCGTACGGCTCCATCTCCGCGTCGGTGGGGTTGTAGCCGTTGGACCAAGCGACACCAGAGGTCCAGTTCTCCTCCGACCGCAGTTCTCCTCCGTCCAGAATGCGAACTTTGCCACCGCCTGACCACATGTAGCCGTATGCAATCTCCAACGCGTCGTCACCATCCAGCTGGTCAACAACCAGTCCCCTGACGCTGCTTCCTAGGTCGACTGAGTGCAGCTGACTGCTGTACTTGCCATAGGTTGCGTTCCAGTCGAGCACGTGCAGGTATCCTTGCGCGTTGCCGACCACTAGCTCGTCTTCACCATCACCATCAATGTCGGCTGCTACGATGGATTCTAGCGCCCCCAGCGCGGTGCCCAGCCCGGCACTCCACTGCTCGCTCAGATAGCCACGGTCGGTGTCCGAGCGTGCGTCATTCCCCGCCTCGGCAGGTGGGAGTGCCGGGAGCAGCATTAGGACAAGCAGAATTGCCAGCAGGCGTCGCATGCATTGCCCGCACCGCTCTGGATATTTGTAGTTTACCGCTTTATTTCCATCGGTAATGGTTTACTCATTGGACAGTCTAGTTTGCAATGCGGTGCGCAATTCGACTTCGTCTAACCCGTCAGTCTTGAGGCCTAGTCGCTCCGCCGCCGCGCGCAGTTGCTCCTCCTCGCTGCGCTTTCCAACAGCGCCGAGCGGGAAGGCGCGGTAACCCCGGAACTCCCGCCAAGCGACACCCAGTGAACGTGCTGCCTCGGTCATTCTTCGGGGACCAAGCAGAATCCATACCAGCAGACCAATGACCAGCAGCTCGAGCAGACCGGGTCCATTCACGAGGCGCCAAGTGCTTGCTCCAGAAAAGCACGCCGTTCCGCCTGCGTTGTGGCGCTGATGCCGAAATACTCGTCGAATGCTTCCGTTACGGAGAGTGCGAAACTGCGACCGGCGCGCTCCCGTTCAAGCATTCCCAGCTCGAGTAGCTCGCCGACATGCTCGTAGACTCGGTCGCCCATGCGGCGCTTGAGCTCTGACTGCAGCATTGGTTGTTCATGTGCCACGAGCGCCAGTGTTCGGAGCAGGTGTCCCGGGATTTCCTGCGGCGCTAGTCGGCGACCATACGTAATCGCTTCACGTCGCAGTTGTAGTGCATACTTTTTGCCCAGGCGCACCACTTCCAGTGCACCTCCACGATCTTGGCAGGCGGTAATCAGCTCCTGCAGGGCGTCGTCCGCCGCCTTGAGAGGGAGTCCCGTAGCTTCAGCGACCTCCTGCGGCGTCAGCGGCCGGCCAGCAGAGAAGAGCGCAGCCTCAACAGCCTTGACGCTCAGCCCGCAGCCTCCCGATTTCGCACGTAAATTGAGTGGCTGCGCAAGTCCTTCTGCTGGATATCTATGCGACCTTCTCGCGCCAAGAAGAGTGACCCGACGAAGGTGCGCACGAGGCTGGCGCGCTCGGGCGCATCAACCAAGTCACCAAGCGGAATCGGCTTGCCGTTCAGTGTGTTGATTTTCTGCCACACTTGCTCTTTGTAGAGTGTTGGGTCGTCGGTGTGAATTTTATCAGCTAAGTGGCTAGCGCGGTCGTCCAGCACGTTTTGTCGTGCCTCGCGCAATTGCCGTCGTCGTTCTAGTCGCGCGCGCCGCGCCAGTTCCACCTGCCGCGCATCTTCGAGCGCGCCGACTAGCTCCATCAGCGTCACCCGCCGTTCACCGCGGAACCGTACCGTCTCCTCCAATGGCGGCTCGGCCACCATGTCGAGTTGCTCAGCATAGGTCGGTTCCCATCCGAAGTCGAATGGCGCCCACTCCGCTTCTGGCTCTGGGAGCGGCTCGCTCGCCTCGACCGCATCCGCCGAGCGCAGTCGCAGCACGTCCCAGGCCCATCCTAGGATAGCGCCCGCGAGTGGCAAGTCCAGCGCGCCTGCTCTGAGCGCGTGGTTCTGATATTCCTGTAGCACTAGACCGAGGTCTAGCTGCCATGGGTCCAGCTCATGCTCGCGCACTAACTGGAACAGCACTGCGATGCTCCTAGCGAGTGGATCCTCAATGGCCGTGATTTCCGCCCCCGCCTCTGAAGCCTGTGCCAACTCCAGGTAGCCGTCAACCCGCTCCGTGTCGCCGCCAACGATAGCCTTGTGAAACAGCAGATGGTTCTCGACCAGGCTCACGCCGCCACATCCCCGGCGGGCAGCGAAGCGATGAAGCTGTCAACGTCATGAATCTGATGCATGTGCGAGATTCCGTCGTCAGCCATGAAAACACCCAGCACGTGTGCCGCCTCACGCAGTGCGGCATGGTGCAGGCTCACGACCAGGAACTGTGCGACCGTTGATTGCAGCGCAATCGCGCGACCGATGTGTTCGGTGTTAACCCCGTCCAGATTCTGATCAGGTTCATCGAGCAGGTAGAAGGGGCTCGGGTCGTAGCGTTGGATGGCGAAGATGAACGCCATGCTAACGAGGGATTTTTCACCCCCAGAAAGTAATTCAATTGGGAAGAGCCGCTTGCGCGGCATGCGCGCCTTGATTGAAACGCCCCCCTCGAAAACTGCATCCGGCTTCTCCAGTTCCAGCCATGCCTTACCACCCCCAGCGAGCTCGGTAAAAGTGGCTTGGAAGTTCTCGTCGATGTGTTTATAAACTTCAGTAAACCGTTCCAGCTTGCGCGCCGATATCTTGGCTTCGAGCGCCTCGAGCCTTCGCACCTCCTTGCGCAACTGCTTGCGGGCTTCACGGATGCGTGCCAGCCGTTCTTCCTCCTGCCTGTAGTGCTCGAGCGAGAGCATGTTGACGTTACCCAGCCGGGTGCGCTGCCCTTCGAGCGACTCACGCTGCACTTCCAGTTGTTCCGCGCCACCCACCTGCGAGGGTTGCTTTGCATTCTTAGGCAGTCGCTGCCGCGCTTCCACCAGCTTCGGCTCGCGCACCTGGATTTCCAGCTGCAGTTCGTCTATAGCAGTACGCCGACCACGGCCGAACTCTTCGCGCTGTACTAGTGTAGTTCGCTGCTCGCCGAGCTGGTCGCGCAGGCTGTCACGTCGCTGCCGCAATCCATCCAGCTCCTCGAATTTTTCATGTTCCTCGCGCTCTAGTGAGGTAACTTGCTGCGCCAGTTTGCGCGCTAATTTCCGCTCGGTGGCATGTTGCTTCTGGGTCTCGCGTTGGCCAGCGTTGTTTTGCTCCAGCGCGGCGGCGAGTCGCTCCGCTTCCGCTGTTGCGGGCATCTCTCCCGCCTCCAACCGCGCTACCTCAGCGCGCGTCTTGCCCAGTTCGTCGCGTAGCGTGGTGAGCGTCTCTTGCAGCTGCGCCAGTGCCTTCGCTTCGGTACCGCCGGTAAGTTGCTGTAGCTGTTCGGCGGCTTGTGAAACGCTCTCGTGCTGTGTCACAATCTCGCCTTGCAGCTGCACCAGCGCTTTCTCGCGCTGTGCCAGTTCGGTTTCCAGCACCGTCACGGCACCTTGGCGTGTCACGAGCGCATTAGCTACCTGCTGCAGCTGTTCGGCGCTACGCGACACAGTCGAGTCGTAGTCGGTCACGCGCGTCTGTATGGTTGCGCACTCGCTTTCCAGGGCAGCCTTTGCCTGCGCTACTATAGCTACTTCCTCGCGCAGCGTGCTGGCGGTCGCCCCTAGCTCTAGGTTGTGCGCCTGCGCCATCTTTACGAGTGTGGCCAGTTCATCGAGTGTAGCACGGTCACCAGTCGCAAAGTGTACCCGCGCCCGCGGTGACGATCCACCAGTCATTGCACCGCCTGGCTCGAGTAGTTCACCCTCAAGCGTGACCATGCGCCCCTTGCCTAGGAGGGTGCGGGCTTCACGCAGTGAGTGCATGATGACTGTGTCACCAAAGACGTTTCCGAAGGCGTCCGCGTAGCGCGGGTCGAACTGCACCAGTTCCTGCGCGAAGCCAATCGCACCGGGTTGCTTGAGCAGTAGCAATGCGTTGGCGCGGGGGCGGTAGCGTCGTAGCTTGTTGAGTGGCAGGAATCGCACCCGTCCCAGCCGGCGTTGTTTCAGGAACTCGATGGCCGTCCCGGCCGCCGCATCGTCCTCGACCACTACTGATTGCATGCGACCGCCCGCTGCGACTTCCAGCGCCAGAGCGTGCTCTTCATCAACCCGCCCTAGCTCGGCAATCGTGCCTACGATGCCAGGCAAGTCGCCCGCGTCGCGCGCCGCCAGTACTCCCTGTACTGCGCGTGCGTAGCCACCAAGTTCATCTTGCGTGCGCTGCGCAGCCTGTTCAGCCGCTAGCGCAACGCTTGTTTCGTGTAGCTCACGCTCCGCCCTCTCGAGTGCTTTACTAACTTGCGCCAGTTCCCCGTTTAGCTTGTCGTACTTGCGCGTTACCTTGCGCAGGTTATCGGCAGCGGACTTGCGCCCCAACTGCAGGTCTTGCAGATGAAAGTCGACATCATCAACGTCAGCCTGCGCCGCCACGAGCAACTGTTCATTACCCATCGCCTGCTCACGCGTCTGTGCCAGCTGTAGTTCAAGCTGCTCGCGCTCGCCTTCCAACCGGTGACGCTGCATTTCCAGCGTGCCTGCTGCCTGCCGTAGCTCGTCCAGTGTAGCGCGCTGAGCCTCGATTTCCTGCGATCCACTCGCAGCCGCTCCCTCTCGTTCCGCGAGCTCCGCCTCATTCTCTGCCGCTTGCTCCACGAGCATCTCTGTTTCGCTGCGAGTTGTATCGAGCGATTTGCGCAGCATCTTTAGTTCGGCAGCAGCAGCGTGATGCTCAGTACGGAGTGTCTTGCGCATTGTTTCCAGCTCCGCCAGCTGCTTTTGCGCTTGTTCTGAATTGCTTTTGGCCAGTGCCTGCGCGACGCGAGCCTCGTCTAGCTGCTGCTGCAATTCGCGAGCACGGTCGCCGCCGGCAGCAGAAATGTCATCTTCTACATTTTTATACTCGTGTTCGAGAGTTCCAATAGTCGCCTGCCGCTCTTTCAGCTCGCTTTCCAGCTCTTCTAGCTCCTCCCGGTAGCGAATGACAACCTCGCGGCGCGATTCTAGGGAAGCTTCCAGGTCAAGCACCTGCCGCCAGTGGCGCAGCAGTTCGTTTTCCTGCAATTGCAGTAATATGGCTTCGAGTCGTTCAGCATCCCGTTTCTCGCGCTCGAGCTGTCGCAGCAGCCGCTGGACCTCCCGCATTCTCTCCTCCAGCAGAGCTAGATCTGCACCCACATGTTCGCGAGCGGAACGGGTCTTGCGCAATCGCTGGTCGTAGGCAGTTATGCCAGCAACATCCTCCAGTTTGTGCCGTCGCTCGGTTCCTGACATCAGCGAAGTCTGCGTAACGTCCCCTTGCTGGATAATGTTGTAGCCGGTAGCATAAAGTCCGGCACGCGAGAACAGGGCTTCAAACTCGCTTGCCGAAGAGGGCTCGTTGTTGAGTCTATAGCGGGTAACGGGCTTGCCGCCGCGTAGCCGGATGCTCTTAGTGAATTTGACGAGGTCACTCTCGATTGATAGATAGCGATCGGAGTTGTCGAACAACATGCTTACCCGGCAATGCTTAGCTGCAGATTTGCGTTGCTTTCCTTCTTGGTAGCCGTAAATTAGCTGGCTCAGCCGTCGTGCGCGTAGGAGTTTGGTCGAGCGCGAGCCGAGGATGAAGAGGATGGCGTCGGTGATGTTGCTTTTGCCTGAGCCGTTAGGGCCAGTGATGCAAGTGAAGCCAGTTCCGAGGGGAACGGTGACGTGGCCTTTGAAGGATTTAAAGTTCTCGAACTCAAGTTCGAGAAGTCGCAATCAGAAGGCCTCCAAGTGTGCCTGCCGCGGCTCGGCTGGCAGCACATCAAGCTCGCCCCTGACTCCGGCATAGTGCTGCTGCCGGTACATTTTCCAGAAGCCGGAAATAAGCCGGCCGCGATCACCGCGATCGCCTGCGACCAGTGCCGAGAGGTAGCTGCTGCGGTCCTCGCGTTGCCAGAGTGGAGCCGGTAGTCCCGCGCGGGCGTACATTCCCTCCAGCAGCAGTCGCGCCACGAGTCCGTTACCCGCTGTGAAGGGTCGCAGCTGCAGCAGACGGTGGTGGAACAGCGCCGCTCGTTCGAACGGGTGCAGCGGCGAAGGTTCGTGCCACCACTCGAGCAACGCTTCCAGTTCGTCTTCAACCAGTACCGGAGGTGGGGGAACGAACGCTGAACCAGGCAGACTGGCACTCTCCTGCCGTAGCAGGCCGCCGTCGCCTTGCCCTTCGCGCAGTTCCTGATGCATCTTTAGGATGGTGCGCCGTTCGAGCCGTACAACACGTTCGCCCGCTTCGTGGTGCAGTCTCCGCAGCGCAAGAATTACCAGCACGCGTGTCAGTGGAACCCCCGCGGGCGCGCGGTCGTGCAGTAGAATAGCCTCAGTCTGTTCACGTGCCAGTGGCTCGGAGGTGAGTAGTAGGTTGCCATGTACCGCCTGTAGCTCGAGACGCTGTGATTCACGCGCTAGGGCTGCAGGAGGTTGTAGCCGTTTCATCGCACGGCGCAGGAACTTGAGACGTTGCAGTCCCTTCAGCGCCTTCAAATCGAGATACGGGGTGCGGAACATGCCGGCCGACGCCTTCACCATGCGCTCCACCGCGGCTAGCTCCAGTTCTGGTCCGTAGACCGCCTTGAGCCGCTCCTGTTCGTCGTCATCCGGCTTTTCAGGACCGATATAATGCTGCACTTTCTCGACGCGTCCATTGAACTTGAACGATTTGACAAGGTACCAGTACTGCTGCCCGCGAGTGGTCTTGCGTGTAAGGTAAACCATAAGCCTGGCCCTATTGGTTCCACCTTTTAAAGTTTTTGGATTCAGGTATCTAGTGAAAAATACGGTTGTTGCACCACCTTTCCATAGGAAACAGGGTGTAGTGGGGGAAGCCATGGCCGACGAGCAGGATGTAGGTTTTTTGGCACACGCCGCAGGGTTTCACACACTATGCACTTGCTCTTCGTCTGCACCGAAAAACGGTGCGACACGTGACGACAGATTTGCGCGCGTGGGGAAGCTACTGGCCGCTTCTGGAAGTAAAATGGTGTATGGATAATAATAGCTAATATTTATTTAACCCCCTTCCAAGCGGCGTCTAATGCTCGAACTGATGATACTGCTCGCCATTGCCGTAGCGGCGTACATGGCGTGGAACATTGGTGCCAACGACGTCGCCAACGCAATGGGCACCAGCGTCGGAAGCGGCGCGTTGACCCTGCGCAACGCCATAATCATCGCTGCGGTCTTTGAGTTCTGCGGTGCCTTCTTCGCTGGAGACGCTGTAACCGACACGGTACGCAAGGGAGTGCTTGTTATTTCCGAGGAAGAGATGGCACACCTCTCCCGCGAGCTGCAGTACGGCTTTATCGCTGCCATGCTAGCAGCCGCGCTCTGGATTACGGTTGCCACCCGCTACGGGCTGCCGGTCTCGACAACTCATAGCATTGTAGGCGGTATAATCGGTTTCGGCCTCTTTATCGACCCGACCCTGATAGATTTCCAGAAAGTCGGTCAGATAGTCCTGAGCTGGGTTTTTTCCCCGTTGCTGGGCGGGGTGCTGGCCTACGGGACTTTCATGGTCATACGCATGACCATCATGGAATCCGAGGACCCCATCCAACGCTCCCGCTGGATGGCACCAATCCTGGCTTTTCCGACCTTCTTCGTACTTGGTCTAGCACTTCAGTACAAGGCGCTCAAGTACCTGCTGCCATCCACCTGGCTGCCGGCTAAGGATTGTGCCGCAAATATCAGTTTCACGGAAGCGGTTGTAGAATGTCTGCCTGTGCAGAGCCTGCAAATAGCGCTGTTATTAGCTGCACTGGCTAGTCTGTCTCTCTACTTGCTGTTGCGCAATCATGAGTTCAAGCAGACCGGTTATGCAGGTGTCGAGCAGATATTCATTTGGCTGCAGATAATCACTGCCTGCTACGTCGCCTTTGCTCACGGAGCGAACGACCGTAGTAACGCTATTGGACCAATGGCGGCAGTCTGGCAGGTTTACCAGATGGGCGTACTGAGTTCGGAAGCCGAGGTCCCCCTATGGCTAGTACTGCTGGGAAGTGCTGGCATCGTCATCGGCATCGCTACTTGGGGCCATCGCGTTATGAAGACGATTGGTGAGAAAATAACTCACATCACCCCCACTCGCGGATTTGCAGCCCAGTTCGCCGCCGCAACCGTCGTTCTCTTATTCTCCCTACCCTTCCTAGCCGTGCCCATCTCCACTACCCATACTCTCGTGGGCTCGGTGGTGGGGGTCGGGCTGGCAAGGGGGACATCATCAGTGGATTTTGGCGTTTTCGGAAAGATTGCCACCAGCTGGGTCGCTAGCATCCCAGCCGCCGGCATCGGGGCAGTCCTGCTTTACCTGGTTTTCGGGCTGAATGAAACACGTTTCGTCGTCTCAGTCAGCCTGATACTGGCCGCCATTATGTGGATACTTTACCAGTCATTCAGGTCGGAACCCAGAATTGAAATCGAAATTGGGGGTGCGGAATGAAGTTTTTCGATAGCCATATCGGCCCCAGCGTTTTCGAGACCTACTACCGTCATGCCGCCAAGGCGCTCGAAACGGTTGAGCACATGAAGCGCTGCGTAACGGTCGCCTGCGAGGACGGCGATACCTCCGAGGCGATTACGGCAACCTCGAATGCCGAGCTGGAAGCGGATGAACTCAAGACCGAGCTGCGCGGGGTAATGCGCGGCAGCATCCGACTCGCTATATCGAAGGAAGTGTTCCTCGACATGATTTCGCGGCAGGATCGCATCGCCGACTACGCCGAGAACGTCACCGAGATAATTTCCTTCCGTCCCCTCTTTGATGACGCGAAAGCTCGTCGGCTGCTAACGGAGCAGGCGCAGGCAGTACAGGCGACGGTGAACGAATATGCACAGGCAGTTGAGAAGCTGCAGGAGCTGATGGAGTCCGGCTTCGCTACCCGGGTCAAGGAGGAGCTGCACCAGTTCATCGGCGCGGTCAACCTGCTCGAGCACAAGGCTGACGCCAAAGAAGTGGCGACCGCCACCTACATATTCTCGCACGGCGACGACACACCGCTCGCGGCGGCGCACATGTATCGCGTCGCGCAGCGGCTGGACGACGTCGCCAACGCCGCCGAGCACGCGGCGAATTCGCTGATACCGCTGGTAAGTCACTAAACCCCGGGCTGCCCGGCGACCGACATGGCCGAGGCAACCATCATTTTCGCGTCGCAGGACTGATTAACCGACCGCCGCTGCCCCACCGTGAAACTGGAGGCGCCTTTCTACGCACAGACCATGGATTTCAGTTGCGGCTCTGCGTGCGTAGTGATGGCGCTGGGTTACTTCAACCTCGCTAGCCCTCTAGACCGCGACCTAGAGGTCGAGATATGGCGCGAGACCAACGCGGTAGAGGTTGGTGGCTGTGGACGCTATGGCGTCGCGGCACCGCTGGCACTGCGTGGGCTGCGACCGCATATTGTCTGTAGCGCTAATGGTCTCGGCCTCATGGACCGCATTCACGAGCGTGTAGGCGGTATCGATCCCAGTACACTGAAGTTTTTCCACGTCATGCAGCAGCGGCTCTGTGCGCGCAACGGAGTTACAGAGGAGCAACGGCAGCCAACCCTGGCCGATATTCGAACCGCTCTGGCTGCTGAGCGTCTGGTGCTGGCCTTGGTTTCGACCGCTCTGTTTCCCGAAGAAGAAGAAGAAATCTCGCACTGGGTGCTGGTAACAGGTATGCGTGACAACGAACTACTGGTGCACAACCCGCTAGACGGACCGGAAAAGGCACATCGGCCCGTTGTCGCGCAAGCGCTGCTGGCCAGCGCAGCGAAGTTAGGCGAACAGTCATTAGTTACCATCGGCAGTCGCGAATGGTCTGATGGAGAGCCAGTAGTAGAGCCGCCGTTACCGGAGGAATATCTTGAATAGCTACCAGCCGGCCACCTAGAGAAGGCTGGCTAGAATATAGTTGTTGAAAGGAAATAATATATCAGGTATAGCCCAACAATTACCATGACCACGCCTCCTCCCATCTCAATCTGGCGAGTAGAAGCTTTCAATTTGTCAACAATCGTGGATTCGGATGCAGCCACAACCATCGTGAATGCAACCATAAGAGCCCCAGCCGTAGCCGAGAATATCACGAAAACAAACATTCCAGTGAGGAGTCCTCTACCGATGCTGGCAGTTAACAGCCCTACAACGACTGGGGCTACACAACCTGTCGCAGCAGAGCCATAGGCAACACCATACCAAAAAAGTCCAGTTCTAGTTCCGTCTGCGTTATCGGAGAAACTAAATTCTTTCCCCGTAATCACCCTGATACTACTTTCAATCCCACTCTTGACCATAATCATTGGTTGTGAACCGGCTATGGTTGCCATCAGGTTTCTGAATGGTCTGACTATCATATTGGAGTCATATTCCATCACCATCACAATACCCATGGATAGAATCAGGATTCCTACAACCAGCTCGAGTACAGGAATAAATCCTCCGATTATACTAATAAATGGAATTAGCAAAATTCCAATTAACAACAGAATCCCCATTAATCCGGCAGCAGCGGCTAACCCATCCGGTAAAGTCTCTCTTGCAGTTTGTTCGTCAAATTTGCCGGTGCGCTGTTTCTTGCTAGAAAGATAGAAGGACATGTAACCAGGTAACATGGGGAATGAACATGGTGAAAAGAAAACCATAACGCCCGCTCCGACGGCAAACAAGTATATCGATGATTCCCTTACCTTAACAAGTGTACCCTGTCCTGTCAGGGCTTTATTCACTTCTAATTCCAGTTCATTTGAACTCTTGGGCACTGATTTCCCTGTTGTACCGCCTGCTTCGTAGGTGATTTGTCCATTCTTGTCAATAATGAATAGTTTAGGAGTTCCAGTAACACTATACGCGAGTTCGATATCGCCATTGGAATCACCCATCGCATGTATCCATCCAAAATCCTCTGCATAATTTCGTAGCTCTGCTTCATCATCTTCACCGAAGACACTTACTGAGATGATAACTACGTCGTTGTCTATATTCTTGGAATATGGTTCAAGTGCATCTTTTACGAATTTTTCACATGGTACACATGTAGTGAACATAAAATCCAGAACAACTACTTTTTCACCTTCGTAATCCGAGAGTGAGAATGTATTTCCTCTAGTATCTTTTAGTGTGAAATCCGGGGCATCGGACTCTCCCCCAATCATTCCATACAGGACAACAGCTAAAATCAAAACCATGGCTGTTCCTATACCAAATAGGACTTTGTTCTCAAGAATTGTATTGTATGCTTTGCTCTGGCTTACGTCTTCGACCAGAACATCCCAATTTGTCTTTTGAGTCATGCCTACGATAGGGCTTACTACAGTTTGTATTTATCTATTTGTTATCTGCTCTGACCCTACTAATCTGTAACTACAGAGGGTTTCCTAGCCCAGAAAATGAATCCAGATACGCTCGCTATCAATATACCAACACTAATAATCAACAATACAGGCAGGCCTTTCTCTTCTTCGGGTGCCATAGCTGAGACGGTAGCTACGTCAGTACTCCCTTTCGTCCAGTTACCATCGTATGCTACGATGCTATACTCAACCTCTGCAGAATCATCCACGTTGAGAACAGCAAAAGATTCTCCGCTCCCGATTGTACATACCTCACCATCACACACCTCTCCATCTATGGTCATAGGCTTGTAGGACCAATTATAGGATACATTTGAGATGTGGGAAGCCTCGCGATAGATGACCAGAGCTGCAGTCAGTTCCCCCCCATCATCCTCGATAACGGCATTAATCCTCACGTTTCCATCTTCAGAAGTTGGTTTCTCTAGCACTATCGATGGTGGGCTTGCTTCTTCATCGTAGGCAGTACCTTCGGGCGTTGCTGAATTCAGTGCTCTGGGGGATCCGTCATTTCCGTCTCCTCCATCTTCATTACCACTTCCATCCCCCCTACCAGAACTAGTGTCATCCATGTCATAAACAACAGCAACCGGGTACACGTTCCGGGGGTTAATAGGGACTCGAATAGGTTCCTCTATTCCATCTCTAACGATAGTTGTAGGGACCACCCAGTCAGCATAAATTTCATTCAGAGATTCACCTGGCTGAAGTTCAAAATCTTTCCCCTCAAGAGCATATTCCCTGAACACATTGTGCATGGTTACGTCCGCATCATTGACGGTACTCCAAGCCGTAACATAATCCTCTACCATGAAAATGTGAAGCTGTCCGTTGAGAGTATCATCTGGCAATTCCATGCTCATTGGATCAAAATTTTCGTTGTTCTCGACATATTCTATATCTACCCTGACTGAAAATCGCTGACCGTCATAAATGGAGGCGACCTTAAGATTCACCATCTTAATCTGGTCCCTTTCTCCAGAATCTTGGAGTGCGCTTTTCATTTCCTCATAATTTGCACTTGGAGCATTTGCACTGTGAGATCCCCCCATCTCTACATACCCCCCATCAGCGTCTAGAGAGGGAGTACCGGAAACACCCGGCTGGTAATATTTCATTCGATCCCGCGACTCATCAGTCATCAAATCATCCTCACCGCCACCGTTCAGTTCATGGAATTCTATGTAGTTCCAAGGGTTCCCCTCTGTGTATCCTTCTTCCTCCCAGAGTCGTGTTGCGTCGGGATGCGCACCACTCATGCAAGGAGGACAGGAAAGCCCAGTGAAGTGCTCAAGTATAGGCCGATGTGTCCACTGATATGGGTGTTCAGAATTTCCGGTCTCAACACCCTGAATCTCAGCCGCCAAGCTGGAAGTAAATGACGTGCAGAACGAAAGTGCAATCACTATTGCTACGGCAACCTTAACCGACTCGAACACATTTCTGTACCCAGCAGGCAATATATGACACTATCTGTGTTCAAAGAGCTAGCATTGCACGAACTTTCGTCTCAACATCTGCCGGCGCGAGTCTCTGGTGTGGAATTTGTTCTGCTTGCCCGCAATTGCCTGGCCGTGTAGTACCCATATGGGCATAACGGGGGGTCAGTCCACGCTCTAGCAGCCAGGTGCCGTAGCGAATGCCGAGCCCGGTGCGCTGGTTGAGACTCTCGACGACTAGTATAAAAGGAGAAGTACCGAGTCTGGCAATAGTATCCTCATCTACTGTATTTAGAGTGGGCTTGTTCACCAAGCCTACCGAGATCCCCTCAGTGCGCAATATTTCTACCACGTGTAGGCAGCGATGTAGCATATCGCCAAAGCTCACAATCCAGCCGGCATCACCTTCCCGTACTATCTCATCGCACCCCGGCTCGAATTGGTAGTCGCCCGCGTGTAGCGGGTTGCCTTCTTCAGTGAGGATTTCTGGCAATTTAGAGCGGTTTGAGAACACGAATCGCATACCTCCTTTGGTGAAAATATGCTTGATGACGGCGTCCATCTGGTGCACATCGGCGGGGAAGTAAAGCCCGGTCTGTGCGCCCTCGGATACGTAGTTGTCAGCGAAGAAGTTGTTGAGTCCGAAGTGACATGTGTTGTCGGACATCGCGTCAACCCCAGCATGCGAGAAGTGACAGAGCAGGTCACACTCGTTGAGTCGCGACATAGTGATTTCGGAAATTACCATTTCTAGGAAGGCGGAGAAAGTGGCGAAAATGCCTTGGTGGTCCGACTGCGAGCCGAATCCCGCCGCTGCAAGGAAGTTGCCGCGCTCTTGCACCCCACCACTGGTGAAACACTCTGGAAATTGCTCACGAATCTGTGTGAGGCCCACCGACCCTTCTAAGTCTGAATCGAAGGCCCGAACGCGCTGCCGGTCTGCAGGCGACAGTCCTTTCAGGATGGCAGCGAGTGAAAGTCCGAATTGCTTGCGACATGCACCGGATGCACCGCTGCCGAGCAGCTTCGCTGGGGGAACGGTCGCCTCTCCCGTCTCGATTTTATCAAGACACATCAGCGCTGTGTTGTGACCGCGCGCAGCGAGGTACTCGCGCGCTGCAGCGAGCGTGATGACGTCGTGCAATTGCGGTGTCCCCTCAAGCTGTGGGATGTCAGGTCCCATGCTCCGGCGGCAAAGCACCGCCGCCGGGCCGTCCTGCTGCAGCGCGCTGACGATAGCGGCTAGCAATGCCCGCGAATCCTCGCCGTCGGCCGTGAATATAGCGAAGCCGTGGCCCCCAAGAGTGCGCTCCAAGTCGAACCCCGGAAGGTAGCGGTCGGGGTAGCCAGCTATCGTGACGTTATTGTCATCGATAATCCACTTGACGTTGAGGTCGTTGGCGACTGCCAGTCGCGCCGCCTCGCCGTTGTTGCCCTCCATTTGTGAGCCGTCGGAGCCGAACATCACTACCGCACTTCCTGGATTTGCAAATGCGACGCCGTTAGCGTGCCCTGCAGCGTGGCCGAGTCGTCCACTTGAGAAGTCGATGCATTCCAGTAGTTCCTTCTCCGGGTGGCCGGCCAGCCCTGAGTCATATTCACGGTAGTGCAGTAGTTGCTCCGACGGCAGTCGCCCCCTCAGCGCAGCACGCGCATACTGCAAAGCGGCGCGATGGCCTGCCTCATCGAAGAACTCGGGGTGGATAGCTGCGCCGCCGTCGCGCAGCGCGTCGACAATCAGCACTTCCGGCACGATGTCATACGGTCCACCAGTGTGGCCACCGAGGCCACGTGCGCGGGCGACTGCGGTCAGTGTAATGACGGCGTCGCGCAGCAGGGCGATGTCGCGCTCTAGCTGCGCCAGCCCCGACTCGCCAATCTTAGGTTCAAGAGGTAATTTCAGCCGCGAAAAGCCGCTTATGTTGAGGGGGAAATCCATGCCCGTCGGGGCAGCCTGAGTCCCGGCTTAAACGTAACCGTCAAAGTGCTGCGCGCAGTCCCAGAATTTCGGAGTTGCCGCCGTCCAAGACGGTCACGGCTGAAATTCCAAATGGTTTGCCGCATGCTATACCTAAGTCGGCATTAGTACCGTCGAAACGGTATACCGGCACCTCGCCCCGTTCGATTTCCTCGACAGCTGCTGCGGGGCAGTTGCAAGCCAGCAGCACCAACTTCGCCTTACCCGCAGCAACAGCCTCACGGCATTGGCTAGCGCCGAGTCGCACGTTGCCAGTGCCGATAGCGCTGCGTAGCTCACGGTTAAGGTCCATCAAGTCTCACTGGAAGGATTGTAGATAACGCTCACGGCACCGGTACCTAGATGCACCGGCTGGCCAACGATAATATTCTCAGCGACGCCGGTTAGCACATCCTCCTCACCGGTCAGTGCAGCCAGCAGCAGGTGGGTGGAAGTAATCTCGAACGCCGCTCGCGCCAGCACCGAGGTTTTCGCCCCTGAAATGCCGTGGCGGCCGATAGCACGTATGTTACCGTTATTGGTCATCACGTCGGCGACCAGCAGATTGTGGCGCATATCGACTACAAGCCCCTGCTCTTCCAGCGTCTCGTTCAGTTCGTAGGCAATTGCGGTCCGAGTCGCCTCGATGCCAAGCACCGCGCGTATTTCATGCAGCGAGTTGGTGGAGGTTCGGGCCAGGTCAACTTGCTCCATTTCCAGTATTTCCTTCAGGTTGGATCCTTCGGTGAAGATAATGTACTCGTCCTTCTCCTTGCGCACGATGGCGCGGGCGATAGAGGCGATACCGTCTACTTTCGCCCGCCGCACCTTTTCCTCTAGGACGTAGAGTTTCTTGAAAGAAGGTTCAGGCTCCGTCATAATGATAGAGTCGCCCTCGATGACGATATCGCACCGCAAGCGGGCGGACTTGCGGACGCGCGCCCCGAATTCGGCGATCGTGATACCACGCTTCTTTAGCTCAGTCATGTCTGGTTCAATTATCAGTCGCAGGTTGGTCATGTCAGTACGGATGTTAGCTAGGCTACCCGCCGAGCGCGACTCGATGCGTGACGCTAGCTCGAGCACCGTCTTACGGTCGGTTGCGTGCTGTGGTTCGAGGAAAACCTCCATAATCGGAGTTTTCGGCTCTCGTCTCGCATCGACAATCTCGATTAGCCTTGGCAGTCCTAGTGTCACGTTCATCTCTGCCACGCCGGCATAGTGGAAGGTGCGCATGGTCATCTGTGTCCCCGGCTCGCCGATAGACTGCGCGGCAATGATGCCGACTGCCTCTGTAGCATCGACCTTTGATAGGGCGTACTGCCCGACCGCTCGCTGTGCGATTTCGCTGAACTGCTTTGCTGAGAGCTTGCGTCCGACACTCAGCTCTGCCAGTTGGCGCACGATACCATGCGGCAGCGTGGCCTCTTGCTTCTCTAGAGCTTTCTGCAGCTTTGTTTCAGTTGCAACCAGCTCTTCGTAATAGGCGACCAGCTCTCCGACCGCTTTTTGCTTGAGCCTATCGCGCTCTGTTTTCATCACAATTTCCTTGCAGTAGTGCTCTGGCAGTCTTTTTGCCAGTTTCAGTGCCCGGGCACGGAAGGGGTTGAGCTTCCGTTTAGTCTCTAAATTAGCAGTCTGCGTTTCGACCAGCTTCGTTTTATCAATGGGAAGGGGCTGAACTAGTTCCTGTGCGGCAGCCGCCTCGGCCGCCCTGCGGAACTCTTCCAGACGAGTCTGTGGAACTTCGGCTGTTTTCAACTCTATGTCAGTTGCGGCGGCAGCCTGGCTCGCGAGATGCAAGCCGGCACAGAATAGCCCAGCAGCGGTCTTTCCGGAGAAGCCTAGCTCGATGTAGAGGTTGCGCGATGCGATACGCTCCTGCTCGAATCGCAGTCGATCGCGTTCTAAGTCGAAAGTGTCCTCAATCTGGGTGTAGTTGCGCGCTGACCGTACCGGTTTTCCATCCATCTTCTGGAACTCGTTCAGTCGCAGCGTACGCGGCAGCTTAACCAGTCGTGCAACGCGCAGGAAAGTGACGTAAGGCTCCTGCGTATGCTGCGGCAGCAACGCTTTTTGCTCCTCTGGAATGCCAGGCCGGTCGAACGAGACCACCTCTGAGATAACAGATAGGAAGCGGATACCATGCGCTTCCTTTAGATAGATATAGCCGCTGAAGGGTGGCCGAAATTGTCTGGCATTGACTGGGAACGCGACTCCCACCAGTGTCTCGCCGTGCCGGCCCATATGCTCGCGAATTTCATCAATGGTATATCCTTCTGGCAGTGACCAGATTACCCCTAGTTTCTTTTCGACCCTCCGCAGCGCGGCTTCGGCTGAGACTACCCCTTCGCCGGCAGTCTCTTCTTCCTGTGCGCCAGCGATGACCGCCTCGCGATCAACTTGACGGTTGCCCACAGATTCGACTAGCTCTAGGATTTCGCGGAAGTGGAACTGCTTGCGCAAATCATCCAGACTCGCTTTCTTGAGCGATCCAAGCTGGTATCCGGCGTCGACTGCCTTCTCGGCTAGCGCCAGCGACATTCCGCGCCGCTCAAGCGCCCGAATGGTATCGAAACGGGCCATCAGGCGTCGCCTCCCGTGACCGCGCTAACAATGCCCTCGACGTCAACCCCCTCCCCCTCCTTGCTGCGCGTCGGGTCAATACCGTCCCCGCCGTAACGGAACTGCACTACCGTGTTGGCGGTGTTGCGCACAGTGCCATCGTACTTGACGCGCAAATCCTCGAGCGCATTAACCAGCCGTCGCTGCATGTAGCCCGAGCGACTAGTACGCACGGCAGTGTCTACCAGCCCTTCGCGACCTCCCATGGAGTGGAAGAAGTACTCAGTTGGATTCAAGCCCTGTTTGTAACTGGAGCGGACAAACCCCTTCGCCTCGGCGCCAAGGTCGTCCTTGTTGAAATGCGAGAGCGTGCGTTTGTTGTAGCCGCGTGAGACACGCTCACCACGTATAGCCTGCTGGCCAATGCTGCCCGCCATTTGTGACAGGTTTAGCATACTGCCCCGCGCTCCAGAGCGTGCCATGATGACCGCAAAATTGTCCATGCCAAGGTGCCAGCCGGCAATTTCACCGGCACGGTCGCGTGCCTCTCCTAATTTCTTCATCACCTCGACCTCTAGCGTCTCCTCCAGGCTGCGGCCGGGTCGCCGCTCGAGTTTGCCCTTGTTATAGGCAGTAGCTAGCTTGTCGACACCAGTCATCGCTTCCTCCATTGCATCGCTGATTTGCCGTGACGCCTCGGCCGGGATGTCCTCATCATCGATGCCAGTGGTGCAACCAGTCTCCATCAGTGCGCCGACGGCGAGGCGGGTGACGCGATCAATGAACTTGCGTGCTGCAGTCGGCCCCTTGAGGCGTGAAATCTCCTCGAGGATGATTCCCTTGAAGGCAGAGATGGAGCGGCCGTCGACTGGCCCGCGCAGCATCTCGCCATTCTTGATTTCGACAATCGTATCCAGCTCGGCATTCTCTTTCTCGCTGCGGTCAGCAAAATAGACCGAGGCATTGAACTTCAGGTTCATGTCATCTGGTAGCAGGACTGAGAAAATCTGCCGTCCCGACCAGCGGGGACCGTCAGCAGTCTTGGGCCAGGCTGGCTTTGGCAATGCACCTTGGAAGTCGATGCGTGACAGGATGCGCACCGTCTGGTCGTGGTCGTAGTTGGCGTCGCCGTGGGTTAACAGAAACATGCCGGTGATATGGTCATGGATAGCGCCAATCACAGCGCCGCCGAAGCGGGGTGAGCGGATGTGCTCCTGCACCCGCATCAGAATGCGCGCTTCTGCCCGTGCCTCCTCGGACTGAACGACATGTAGGTTCATCTCGTCCCCATCGAAGTCGGCGTTGTAGGGGGGGCAAACACAGAGGTTGATGCGGAAAGTTTTACCCTTCATAATCCGCACCTCGTGCGCCATCATCGACATGCGATGTAGCGACGGTTGCCTGTTGAACAGTACTATGTCGCCGTCCATCAGGTGGCGCTCGACAACATAGCCAGGTTCAAGCCGCTCTTGGTTGAACTCCCAATTTTCTTCGCTGAGCTTGACACGTCGCCCGTCGGGACGCACCATGTAGTTGATGCCGGGGATGTAGCGCTCTGCGTCGGTCGGTTCGAAGTTCTCCTTCATCAGCCATTTCATGAACTGTAGATTATGGATGTTCACTCGCACTGGAATAGTCAGCTCACGCGCTGCCATCTCAGGGACGCCAACCTGGTTAATGCTCAGGTAAGGGTCAGGCGTAATCACGGTGCGGGCCGAGAAATTGACGCGTTTACCGCTCAAGTTGGAGCGGAACCGACCCTCCTTACCCTTGAGTCGCTGAATGATGGTTTTCAGCGGCCGCCCGCTGCGGTGGCGCGCGGTGGGGATACCAGCGGTTTGGTTGTCAAAATAGGTTGTAATGTGGTACTGCAGCAGCTCCCACAGGTCGTCGATAATCAGTTGCGGGGCGCCGGCGTCGCGGTTCTCGCGCAGTCGCTGGTTGATGCGCAGCACGTCGACTAGTTTGTGGGTCAAATCGTCCTCCGACCGCTCGCCGCTTTCGAGCGTGATAGTGGGGCGCACCGAGACTGGTGGCACCGGCAGTACGGTGAGCACCATGTATTCGGGACGCGTGGTTTCAGGATTGAATCCGAGCGCCCACAGGTCGCCGTCTGGAATCTTCTCCAGCCGCGCGCGGACGTCGCGCGGGGTGAGCTTGTTGCCCCCCTCGCGGAAAGTCGTCGGCTTGTCGAGCGTCAGCTTGATTTGCCTCTCGTTGCAGTGGGGGCAGGTCTTTTGCTTGACGGTCTCGCGGATTGCGCGCCGGATAAACTCCTGCATTGTGACTGTGGTCCCCGCTTCCGACTCTTGGATTGCGCGTATCTGAGAAATATAACTGTCGATGCGTTCCTGTGGTAGCAGCATCCGTCCGCACGCTGGCGCCGCGCAGGTAGAGGCGAGAACGTCCTTGATGTTCTTGTTGTAGCCGGCGTGGATGACCGGCAGCGCAAAATCGATATGACCGAAGTGACCGGGGCACTCATCCAGTTTCTGGCTACACGTCTTGCAGCGCAGGCCGGGTTCGATGACACCCAGGTGCATGTCCATCAACCCCAGCGGGATTGGAAATCCGTCATTGTCGTAGGTGTCGGCGGTGATAATCTTAGTCCCGCTAGAAAGTTTCCGGATATCACCTGGTGACATCAGACCGAAGTCGATGCTGCAAATGCGCTTGGGAATCATGTGCCGAATCACGAGCGGTCCTCCAGCCGCAGTTTAGCGGCGATTCCGAGTGCCTTCAACTCTTCCAGCAGCAGTTTGAAGGCATACGACATGTCGACCGGATAGATGGCAGTGTTGTCCCCCATCGGTGAGCTGAGCACCCCCCGCCGGTCTTTGTACGCCAGATGGCCCGAGCGCCCATCGACGAATTGGGTGGTTTTGTCACTCTCATCAAGTAATCGGTCTTTGATAACCATCGAGGCGCCATGGCCGATGAGGCAGTCGCGCTCCATTTCACCGAATCGTAGGCCACCCATACGAGCACGCCCTTCAGTCGGCTGGCGTGTCAGCAGCTGCATTGGCCCGCGGCTACGTGCGTGCATCTTGCCGCTGACCATGTGGTGCAGTTTCTGGTAGTAGATGACACCGATAAAAATATCAGCGTCAATACGACGGCCGGTTTGCCCATCATAGAGCGACTCACGACCGGAGTGTTTGAAGCCGTGGTCTGCCAGCTCGCCACGCAAGTAATCTTCCTTCTCGCCAGAGAAGGCGCTAGCGTCAATGAATCGCCCAGCCATGGCGCCCACCTTGCCACCCACCATCTCTAGCACGTGTGCGATAGTCATGCGGCTCGGAATAGCGTGTGGATTGATAATCAGATCCGGGACGATGCCGGTGGCGGTGAAGGGCATTCCCTCCGAGGAGACAAGGTGACCGATGACTCCTTTCTGGCCGTGCCGGCTAGCGAACTTATCCCCTAACTCGGGGATGCGCTGATCGCGGACACGGATGCGCGCAATGCGCGATCCGTTTTCAGTCTCGGAAAGCATTACCGAGTCGACAGTGCCTTTCTCTCCGTGACGCACCGTCAGCGACGACTCGCGCACGCGTGCTGGTGTCATGAAATCTGTCGGCTCGGCAAGGAAACGGGGTGGACTAGTCTTGCCGATAAGCACCTCGCGACCACGTAGTTCCACTTCCGGGTAAATCAGCCCGTCTTCCTCCAGGTTGAAGTATGCATCCTCGGAGCGCGCGCCGCGTACTTCCGGGTCGGGGATGAGAAAGCGGTCCTCCTGTCCGCCAGGGTAGCGCCGCTCCTCCGAAATGTAGGAGCGCATGAAGCTGGAACGGCCGAGGCCGCGGTCAATCGAGCCGCGGTTGAAGATGAGCGCGTCCTCCATATTGTAGCCGTGGTAACTCATTACCGCTACAACCATGTTCTGACCTGCCGGACGTGTGAGTAGGGTGTTATGCTTCATCGCCTCGGTCTGCACCATCGGTTTCTGGGCATAGTGAAGCAGGTGGCCGCGCGTGTCGGGCCGCAGTCGATAGTTGGACTGGCCCATGCCAAGAGATTGCTTCGACATGCCAGCCCCCATCGTGCAGCGTGGTGAGGAGTTGTACTCCGGGAAGGGGACGTTAGAGGTTGCGACACCTAGGATGACCATTGGGTCAACTTCCATGTGTGTGTAGGCGTGTGTTTTCCGGTTACGTTTCAGATCTTCCTCATTAAGTGCAATGAGGCAGTCTTCCTCCTCTTCGGCGTCAATGTACTCGACAAGCCCCATGTCGAGCAGGTCTTCCCAGATTAATTTTCCAGTCCCGAGGCGGTCGATGTGCTTCTGCCCGAGCGCCAGCTTATTATTACGGTGGATTAGCAGCAGCGGCCGTCGGATTCGCCCCGGGTCGCTATTGACCAGTACGTCGTTTAGATGATCCTCGTAACGTACGTTGACTGTGTTACTCAGGCGCGCCTGTCTTCGCAATCCCCTCAGCCTTTTAACCAAGTTGAGTGGTTCAGGCGTGCAGCCTGCCAAGTCGCCGTTGAAGTAGACCTTACCCCACTTTTCCTGCAGGTTCTCGAGCGGCTGCATGTCCAGCTCACGCAGCGTTTCGAGCACATCGTCAGGAGGCAGGTTTTCCGAAACATCAATCATCAGTGCCAAGTTCTTTACTAGCCCGCAGTTCTGCCCTTCCGGCGTCTCGTTAGGGCAGAGTCGCCCGAACTGGGTTGAGTGCAGGTCACGTGCTTGGAAGTGAGGTTGGCTACGTGTCAGCGGCGAAATAACTCGCCGCAGGTGACTCAGCGTTGCCATATTGCAGGTACGGTCGAGCAGCTGCGACACACCAGCGCGGCCACCAATCCAATTCCCCGTCGCCATGGCGTGCATGATTTTGTTGGTTAGAACATCGCGCCGGATAGCGTTTTTGACCCGTTTTTCCTTGCGCTTGGTGTAGGAACGCTCCATCTGGTATTTCATGTCGTTGAGCAGCGCCTGTAGACCGGCGCGAAACAATTCCTCCATCAGGTTGCCCGCAAGCTTGAGCCGCTTGTTAGCGTAGTGGTCCTTGTCATCCGGTTCTCGCGTCCCGGTCGCTAATTCCAGTACCTCGCGCGCCATGCGCCCTATGAAAAGCGCTTTCTTGTACCGCGCCTCCAGACTAGTTGAGAGGTGTGGCAGTAGGGTATTGTCGAGAATGTAGTTGATACGCTTGCGCCGGTACTCCTTAGATTGCCCAGCTGCAAAGCGTCGTTCCAGGTACTCCAGCGCCTCCTCAGTAGTATAGACCAGCTCTTCGCGGTGGATGCCCTCGATGTTGGCCAGAACAAGGTTCCGCGTTGCATCGTCATTGGTGATAGCCTCCATGATGTCGTCAGCAGATTCCATTCCCAGCGCCATCATCAGTACCACCAGTGGGACTCCCCCCGAGGCGACAGGGATGGAAACATGCAGGATGCCATCCTTTTTCTTCTCAACCATGGTCAGTGCACGGAATCCTTCACGCTGCGAGAATACCTTGGCGTATTCGGTCTGTCGCTGGTACCGAGCCTCGCGCTCGACCATCACTCGGTTGGGCGCTAGGTCTTCAAGGCATACGAGCACCCGTTCGGTGCCGTTGATAATGAAGTAGCCACCTGGATCTTCCGGATCCTCCTGCTCCAGTTGCAGGATAGTGGCGTATTCATCGTCTGTAAAGCCTCCATCGGGCCCCAGCCGCTTTTCGTACTTGGTGCGGAGGTATTCACTCTCCCGGTGCAGGTTGCAGCGCGTTGACTTCACCATTACTGGCATCATCCCGATTTCCTCCTCTCCTTCCTCGATTTCGAGGTCTTCCTCGATAACGGTGAACTCTAGGAAGACGGGTGCAGCGTATGTGAGGTTGCGCAGTCGCGCCATCATTGGCGTCGCCATCGATTGCGAGCCGTTCGCCTCGACCACCATCGGCTGCCCCATCCGCGCCTTGCCAAGCTTCACAATTACATCCAGATCACCTAGTTCGAGCCGGATTGAACCGCGCACCCCCTCGTCTGTGCCAACAGCAATATTGTTGACAACACGTTGCATCCAGGGTGCAGGATTGCCTTTGTGTGGCAGGAAATCGTTATATGAGCCCAGCTGGTGGTTCACCAGTGCCGCACTTGTACCTGCCGCATTCTTACTCTGGAAGAAAGCTCTGATAAGCGGGTGGTCCTCATTATGCTGCCGTATCTGTGTCATTCTACCACCTTGCGGTACGCCAGGTTAAACCCGGCTCGCTCGTCGGTTCGCTCTATTTCGATGACATCGCCCGTAGCGATATCATCTCCCAGTGCCTGCACAGCCGAGTCAGTTTTCAGAATCTTGGGCAGCTGCTCAGACACTATGTTCAACTTTGCCAGCTTTTCAGCTGCCTCCTCCGGCTCTAGCCGTCGATGCCTAGGCACCAGTTTATGATGCCATAGTTCCTCATCATCCAGACTACTTCACCATCCTCGCCACCTTTGCTCACCTGCTATCGGCGGGCCTGAAGGGATTCGAACCCTTGACCGTCCGGTTAAAAGCCGGACGCTCTACCTGGCTAAGCTACAGGCCCTTCTACGCACCGCCGACACCCTGGGAGCGGGTCGCCAAACAAGCGGGCTATTTAAGAACTGCCAATTTCCACCAGTTAGGTGGGTCTTTCCACGATGACAGTGGCTCTTTTTCTATCTCTAGAGCGACACCCGTGTGGATTTCGCAACCACTATTATAAAACCGCGCGCAATCACGGCGCGTGGGGCCCGTGGCTGAGCTGGCGCCGGAGTTCCTGCGCGCCACCGAGGCAGCCGCTATCGCCGCTGGGCGCATGCGCGGTTGCGGTGACAACAAGGCAGCTGATGCCGCCGCGGTGACTGCGATGCGCGCTATTTTTGATACAATTGCTTTCGATGGCCGTGTCGCTATCGGTGAGGGCGAGCGCGACGATGCTCCAATGCTTTGGATTGGCGAGCCGCTCGGTTCACGCCAAGGGGACCCTGGGGCGGTGGCGGTAGATATTGCCGTAGATCCACTCGAGTGCACCAATAACTGTGCTCGCGACGAGCCCGATGCACTAGCGGTAATGGCAGCGGCGCCGCGCGGTGCTCTATTACACGCACCTGATTGCTACATGAACAAGATTGCAGGCCCACCAGAGCTGGCCGGTCATGTCAGTCTCGATGCGCCTGTCGCTGACAACTTGGCTGCAGCGGCGAATGTGTTGGGGAAGCCAGTATCTGAGGTTCGGGTCATTGTTCTGGAGAGGTCGCGCCACGAGCGTTTGATTGCTGAAATCCACGCGGTCGGTGCGAAACTACAGCTGATTGGCGACGGCGACATCGCGGGTGCACTGCGCGCTGCGACTGGCGAAGTCGACCTGTTGTTGGGTATCGGTGCCGCGCCCGAGGGAGTCATCGCAGCCACTGCGTTACGCGGAATCGGTGGTGTTTTCGAAGGACGTCTTCATTTCCACGAGCCTGAGTTCAGAACACGTGCGATCGAGATGCTGGGTGAAGACGTCGACCGACTTTGGCAGCGCGACGAGCTTTGCACGTCTGACGACGCAGTTTTCGTCGCGACGGGCGTCTGCGACGGTTGGCTCCCTGGACCTAAACTCAGAGGAGGCGGGACGGTGACAACTAGCCGTATCATCTCGGTAGCTGATGGCCGTGACGAAATAATCCGGCATGAGCACGCGCCAGTCTCTTAAGCTGCGCGAGCCTCGGGGGCACATGGACAGAGCTGCCCTCGAAGCGACGGCTCACGCACTGGCGGTGCCGGGCAAGGGAATTTTGGCGGCAGATGAGTCGACCCCCACAATGGGCAAGCGTCTATCGCAGATTGGAATGCCGAACGAGGAACGGCTACGGCGCGAATTCCGCGAGACGCTATTCACTGCGTTAGGAATGGAGGAATTTATTTCCGGTGTCATCCTATTCGACGAAACGCTACGACAGTCGGCCAGCGACGGCCGCGACATGGCTGAAATCCTGCAGTCGAAAGGAGTCATCCCCGGCATCAAGGTTGACGGCGGCGCGCACTCTATGGATAGCGCACCGGACGAGAAGCTGACCGCTGGCCTCGATGGACTGGCAGAGCGATGCACTGAGTACTATGCGCTGGGGGCTCGCTTCGACAAGTGGCGCGCAGTGATTACCATCGGAGCCAATCTCCCTAGCGCGGCGTGCGTGCAGGCCAATGCGGACGCGCTGGCCGACTACGCCCGCATTTCGCAAGACGCCGGCCTCGTGCCGATTGTCGAGCCGGAGGTGCTGATGGATGGTACTCATTCCATCGCGCGCTGCTACGAAGTTAGTGAGTGGACGCTCAACACAGTTTATGCGGCTCTCGCAGACCGTGGCGTGTACCTGCCGGGCACACTACTCAAGCCCAATATGGTCAACTCTGCTAGCGACGCTGACAACCGCGCCGACGTGGAGGAAGTTGCTGGTGAGACGCTACGCTGCCTCAAGGCAACAGTCCCTGCCGAGGTGCCGGGCATCATGTTCCTCTCCGGCGGCCAGTCCGAGGTGGAGGCGACAGCGCACCTCAGCGCGATGAACGCAATGGGTGGTGGGCCGTGGGAACTTTCCTTCTCCTACGGACGTGCGCTGCAGCAGTCAGCGCTCTACACGTGGGGAGGTGATTCAACCAACTGTACTGCGGCACAGGCGGCGTTCCTGCACCGCGCACAGCTAAACGGCGCTGCGCGCTACGGTACTTACACGGCAGCGATGGAAGCTGAAGCTTAACATCATCATTGTTCCAGGCCTAGTAGTTCCCGACTGGAATCGCGAATCAATCCGAGCGCCCAGCGCGCAATCACAACTCCGCCAACGATGCCGACCAGCGGGTCAAGGAATACCAGGGCACTGCCAGGGAACGCCATCCCCAGCAACAGCGCTATGATAACGAAGACCGAAACGAGCGCGTCAGCGAGCACATGCAGGTAGGCGCCACGCAGATTCAGGTCAGCGATATCTTGTGAACTGGCAAAGAGGCGTTCAATACGGGAGAGGATGAACTCGAAGTCTTCAGCGTAGGATTGTACCAGCCGGTTCCACTGGCCGAAATTGCGTGGCGCGTGCTTGCGCTCGTGTGTGTGCATGTGGCCATGTCCGCCGTGTCCCTGCCCTAGAATCCAAGCACACCCTCCGTTGACTAACAGGCCTACGACTGCCACTGGCAATGCTTGTCCATAGCTTATTTCTGGATGGTCAACAAAGTGGCGGAAGGCCTCGTATCCGATGTATAGCGCTACGATGCCAAGGACGATAGCGCTCGCAAAGCCACCCAGCGCATTGGCGCGGCTCGCCTGTACACTACCTTCCTCGATGCCGGGGTGTACACGCGTAAAATGGTAGGCGTAGAGTGTGATTCCTAGCGCAGCAGCGTGGGTGCCCATGTGCCAGCCGTCGGCGAGCAGAGCAACCGAGTTCGTGATTAGGCCGGTGGCTATTTCGATAACCATCATCACTAGTGTGATGGCGACGACGACTTGCGTGCGACGCTCGCCATCCTCAGCTATGGCCTGCGGGTCACCGTGCATTGTGGGGCGGCAATCCGCGTTGGCTATAACATTGGCGCCGAGTTAGTACTGATCTGTGAGGAAATCTCGAATGCGCCCCTCTAGTTCCGGGTGCGTGACAGGTGGTGCAATTCCGACGCGTCGTAGCCGTCCTGCCATACCTGCGCTGGCAATGGAATAGATAACCCGCCGCCCATCGCGCCGCCGTTGGAGGATGCCTGCTTCGACCAGCAGCTGCAGATGGCGCGATACTGTCGTACGATCACGACCTGCCGCGACTGCCAGCCACCCCGCTTCTTGCTCACCTTCGAGAAGAGCGCTGACGATGCGTAGCCGCCGCTCGTCGCTCAGGGCCTTGAAGAATCGAGCCAGTCCAACCATATAAGTGTATAAGTGTACAAATATAAAAGTATTGGGTTGATTTGATAGCAATCGTGGTATCTTAATCTAGCGAAACCAGATTGCGTTGCCGCCTAATCCAGATACGTGTTAAGCACCGGCTTCTCGTCGAGGTGGAAGAACATGTAGAGCGCCCACCAAGTGATGATATCGAGCGAATTGACCATGTTCTCTTCTCCCGTAGCGTTGTTGCCGTAAGGACGGGCGGGGGCGGAATTGTCCATCCATTCGGTCATCTCCTCGAGAGTGTCGCAGGTTTGGTGGTAGCACCAGTAGCCGTCAACCAACCCGCCGTAGCCGAGAGTGATGGTGCCAAGATTGTCCTGGAAGCTGGCGTGGTCGCTGCGCGCGGTAGTATCTTCGTAGACGATGATCTCGGGGCGCTCCTGCCGAAGCCAGACATCATATTTCCAAGTCGCGGCGTCGTCGCTTTCGTTGCCGACCAGCACGTCCATCTGCGCCGAGACGTTAATGGCATCGGCGCCGACCCAGCGCGTCAGCTGCACCATCCCAGGCTGGTTGACTGCGTTGTGGTCTAGCGACGGGCCGATGTAGAGCCGCAACGGCCACACCTCCGAATCTTTAGGATAGCCACTTTCTGCCGGTTGTGGGTCTGGATCACCGTGCGGGGCACCGCCTCCGCCAGGCCAGTTGACGCCTGCCATGTCCAGGTTAACGTAGTTGGTGACGGTGACTTCGGGGTGGTCGCCCTTGACGTAGTATTCGGTCCAGTAGTCGCTGCCGCGCTTGCCCCCCTCCTCGCCAGACCAGAGGCAGAAAACCATCGTGCGGCGACTGGCAAAGTCGCTCATCGCTTCAGCGACGTTCAACACCATGCTTGTGCCGGCAGTGTTGTCGTACGCGCCGACGCGGGTGCCGTAGCTGCGACTGCCAGTAACGTGCGGATCGAGAAGACCAGCGTTGGTCGGCGGTGCGACGTCGAAATGCGCGCCGAAGACCAACCACTCGTTAGGATAGAGTGTCCCATAGCGGTAGCCGCAGATGTTGTATGCCTCCGGGTTTTGCATGCCTAAGATATCGGTGAATTGGAAGCGGTGCGCCTGAACATCCAGCCCGTACGATCCCAGTTCGCCAATCAGGAACTGCGCCGCGTCCTCGTAGGCAGAGTTGCCTTGCCCCGCCCAACGGTCGAGGTATCCTTCAGCAAGGTCTGGAGGAAGCCCTGGTGTATCATCAGTAAGCATGTGGATGGTGTTAAACACTGAACGCCCATCAATGACCCCCGTCGCATAGCGACTGCCTTCATCCAAAGTATACGCAGGGGATTGTAGCCGCATGACCGGCACACGTAGTGGGATGACGCGGCCGCTGTCCTCGCTTGAGGCATTGAGGGCGTCAAACCCAGTTTCTTGCGGGATACGTTCAACCATCGTCACGGCGGGCATTCCCCGCCCAACCCACACCTCCCAACTTTCGCCTGGGTCGCGTGCCGGCCAGTATTGTCGACCACTCTTGCTGATGAACAGGTAGGCTGAATCAATGCGCGGCGGTGCAAGTATTTGCAACTGCACGGTTTCGCCCAGCGCTAGGTCGATGACGGTTGAATTCTGGATGTAACCGGTCGCCGGGTTTAGCAGCAGGTACGGCACGTAGACTGCCATCGGCTGCCCCGCAGTCAGCACTAGTGGCTGAAACTCGCCTCCCGTCAACACTTGCGGCGCGACCGTCAGGTCCCCGGCTGAGAGAGGCTGTATTTCCTCGCTATCAAGGCAGCCCGCCAGCGCAGGAAGCAGGAACAAGAATGCGGCTGCACAAGGTTTCAGCATTGCCCCGTTAGCGCTCTGGAGAATAAAGCTCACTCTGCCACACACGCCGGATGGCGGCACTGTGGCGGCAGGAAGTAATGCTCAATGTCCGGATTGACCTCGTCAACGCGCAGGACGCTGTCGTCGCCGGGCTCGATTTCAACCGGGGCGGAGGTTGAGGCGGGCAAGTAGTCATCACCAGTCGAGCGCAGGCTCAACCTCAGCGTGTGGCCTTGTGGGATAACGACGTCCATTGCCAGAAATTCCATTTTCGCGTTGATAGTAACACCAGGAGCCACGACTTGGTAGTCAGTGCCACCGGCGTGATAGCGCAGGTCCATAATGGCGTGGCCGACATGAATGCACCCTTCGCTGTTGCACTCCTGCAATAGCGCGTAGAGCTGCCCACCCGACCCTTGAGGCGTGACATCAATGTGCAGCTGAGGCAGCCCGCCAAAACGGAATTCTGCTGCAAATGGTTCCGTCTCGAAAACTACGTCCTGACTGCCAGGATAGACTAGCAGGCTACCTCCGGGGTGCGCTAGTTCCTCACCAAGTGCGAATTCGCGTTTCTCGACGTCTGCCTGCGGGTAGCGGTCGGTAGCGCGCCACTGCCCCTGGTTGTCCTGGATTTCTGTCCACATGTTCGGCTGGGGGCCTTCCTCACGCAGGTACCAGGTAAACCACTCCAGCAAGTCTTGCATCCAGTCGTAGCGCACCATTTGCGGGAACGCCTCCGAGCCACGGCCCGGGTCGCTGCGGTCCCGCAGGTAAGTTGGCCGGTCAGGATAGTCGTGGTCCCACTGCCCCATCAGCAACTTTGCATCGATGCCGTGGTCCTTGAGTATATTCAGTGTTGGGAGCGCCATATGTGGATCGACGTTCCAGTCGTGAAAGCCATGGACAATGTAGACGCTGCCCTGATAGTTTTCGAGGACATCAGGTAGGAAGTAGCGCTCCTCCCAGTAGCCCTCAACCAGCGCATTTTGGAACTCATTCCCGCCGAAGACGTAGCCATTGGCACCGTGGATAGGTCCGGCGATGTAGTCCGGACACGCATTCTGCAGGTCCTCGTCGTCGCCATCGGTACCGAATCCACCGTAAACAACATTGTGCATGAACGGCGCCCGTGCTTCGGAGGAGCCATTGCGCCACATGAGTTCGCGCACACCAATCAGCCCCGAGATGGGGACAATAGTTTTCAGGTGTGGGTTGCCGAACTGCGCCGCTTGCCATTGGGTCGAACCGTCGTATGACTTGCCAATAATGCCGACGTTTCCGTTGCTCCATTCCTGAGACCCGAGCCAGGTCACTGCTGTGTTGACTCCTAGCTGCTCGGCGTACCCCATCAGATCCATGCAGTGGTTGCTCGCACCAGTGCCAGAAACCGAGACCTGCGCAAAGGCGAAACCGTGCGGCAGGATGTTGTTGATAATATTCGCGCCGAGCCAGCTCCCAGGTACGGTGATGTCGGGGGTGCTGACTGCCTGCTCCCCGAAGTAGGGGCCAATTTCGACGATGACTGGCACCTGTTCCCCTGTTGGAACCGCAGGCCGCCAGTAGGCGAGTGAGACGCGCGGGCATTTGTCTGGGTCAAGACCGCTGACGCAGAGCGGGTCGGTCGCCGCACCCAGTTCGGAGGCGGGTAGTTCGACCGAGATGAACTCATGGACTGAGCTCCACTCGTTATCTGTCGCGAGCAGGCCATACTGCCCTGGCTCCAGCACATGCCCCCAGTCGCCAGTAGTGTTGTAATCCTCATAGATACGGCTCCAGACCGGGACGTAGTCGACAGGCAGCCCGCGCTGTTCTTCTTGCAGGGCTAGCCAAGCTAGACTCGAGAGCATCAGCAACGCGGTGAGCAGAGCGAAGCCCCGCTCGGAGACAGGCGTCATCAGTCGGGTCCATTCTGGCAGGATAAAGAAGTTCGCCTCACGCAATTCACGGAAGCAGTTCCCCCGTCGAAACAGCGCGGGTCAATAGTAACATTCCCATAATCACGGGTTGATGCAGCAGGTAGATGGGCAGCGTGTGCCGTCCCAGCCAGAGCAGCGCGACTGGCCACTCGTATGAAACCCACGGCCGACTATCTGCATAGGCGTAGCTGCCAGCGAAATATGCAAGCAGGAACACTCCCAGCCACGGTTTCAGTGGAAAGTAGTCGACTGTCACATAGTCGTAGCCGCGCAGTCCGAGCCACTCGCCGTCTGACAGCGTTAGCCACGGCAGCAGTAAGCAAACTGTCCCAACGGGGAGCGCCAACCACGCGCGCTTCCGCATCAATAGCGCAACCAGTCCGGCCAGCGCCAGCAGGTGCAGCACGCCGAAACGGACGAACGCCTGTGGGATAGCAAGCCATGTAACGAGCGTAATTGCGTAGGCGTAGCCGGCAAGCCGCAATGAGCGGTGCAGTACCTGCTGTGTGTCTTCTTTGTGGCTGGCCAGGAACGCTGCCACACCGGCAACGGCAACGAATAGCCCAGCCGTCAGGCGCGAAAACCACCACCAGCCACTGCCTTCGGCAACATCCATGATGTCGAAGAAGTCCAGATCGCTGACAAAGTTGGAGACTAACATCATGCCCAGCGCAATCCCGCGCAGAGCGTCCAGTTCGTCGAGACGGCGAGTCATGTCTCGAATTCACGCCGCCCCAGCAGGTGCCTCAGAGCGCCCTCCAGATTTGGTAGCCGGAAGCGGTAGCCGCTTGCGATTAACCGTTCCGACGAAACGCGAGCGCTACTGAGCAGCAAGAGCCTCCCCATCTCACCCATTGCCCCGCTGACGGCGAATCGTGGTAGTGGAATTACGGCAGGACGGCGCAGTACTCGACCAACGGTGGCGGCAAAATCACGTTGCCTCACCGCCCCGGTAACGACATTGTGCGGTCCGCGCAACCTCTGGTCGCAGAGTGCATGATGGATTGCACCAATTGCGTCATCCATCGCAATCCACGGCCACCATTGCTGTCCACCACCGATGGAGCCGGCACCTAGCGGTGCAAATAACGGGGGCAACATCCGCGACAACGCACCGCCTTGCGGGGAGAGCACGATTCCAAAACGCAGGTTGACAACACGTATCCCGGCCGCCACCGCAGGTTCGCAAGCAGCCTCCCAGTCGCGCACCACTTCGGCGAAGAAATCGTCGCCCGCCGGTTCATCCTCATCGAGCACATCATCGCCACGGTCACCATACCAGCCGACGGCCGACGCGCAGATGAGTGTGCGCGGCGGAACAATCATTGCAGCCAAATGCTCGGCAAGCAGTCGTGTCCCGGCGATACGACTCTCGTGGATGCGCCGGCGCTTGGCGGCCGACCAGCGCAGAAGTGCGCCGACGTTTTCGCCCGCCATATGCACAATGGCATCATGCCCCTCCAATGGGCCGACATAGTGCCGCGTCGGAGACCACTCGATTTCACCGTTGTGCGGTTCACGGCGAACCATGTTGGTCACAGCGTGGCCACCCGAGGTCAGGAATGGCGTGAGCGCCGAACCGATAAGTCCGCTGGCGCCGGTAATTGCGACACGCAGTTTTCCTGGCAAGCGATAGTGCCCCTCAACATCGTGACGCGTGACGTGATGCCTGTAGGCGAAGAGCTGATGCACACGATTATCAACACCGCCGACGGCACGACCGATCGCTCCGAACGGTGCTTCATATTCGACACAGTCCCGTAGCAGCGATCGCCCATCACGTCGCGGTTCGAAAAGATGAGTGTGCTCCCAGTGGCGGAACGGTCCTCGCTCCATTGTGTCGACGAATTTCCGTTGGCGGACGTAGCTGTGGTGGCGCGCGACCCAGCGACGGCGGAAAGGTGCACGCACTTTCAGCTCAACCCTCCCGGACTGCAGGTCGCCTTCACGGCGCAGCAGCGTGACGGGGTCGAAAGGCGGTACCAGCCGTTTGAAGGCGCCGGGCCGTTCGTGCCACGCAAACAGTTCTTCGACTGGCGCAGCGACCTCTGTCTCCTGCTCGAATAGTACCACGCGCCCTAAACGGCACCACACCATAAGTAGCGTGGCCGGCGACCTTAAGCCCCACGAGTCTTGCCGCGCGTGGCACGTCATCGCGAACACATGCCGTCCGCCTACCGCACACTGATACGGGGTTCGCGACAGGGAGCGCCACTAGAAGGGCTGGTTGAGCAGGCGCACGCGCTTGAACCCTACTATCGAGCCCAGGCGCTACTCGAGCTCTCAAGTCGCAACGACGTCGCGCAGCGACAGGCGCAATCACTGGTTCGCGACGCGCTCAGCACCGCCGAGCGTGTGGAGCAAGAGTGGCGCCATGCCGAGCTGGTAGGCGAGCTGGCAAAGGGTCTCGCCGATTGGCGCTCTGCAAGGGACCGTCCGCCAGCTATGCGTGCTCTGATGGTCCACCTGCAAACGCTGCACGGTGAAGCACTAGTGACTGTGCTCAAGGAAGTCGCTCCGCGACTGCCAGCGCAACTACAGCACGGTTTGCTTGAGCTAGCACTCGCCAATACAGGACAGGAAGTGGCGTCCGCCAAACCAGTACTGCGCGCTTGGGTGAGTGACTTGCAGCCAGCAGCAGTAATGGCGAACCTCTCCCAGCTGCCACGCCAGCAAGCGGTGCGGCTACTGGGCTACCTGCACCTGCAATTACGGCGAAAAAAGCGCACAGTATCGCCGACACCGTTGGAACAGGCACTCACGCTCGGTCCGGGTGCAGAGGGGCTGCGCTACCTGGCTTCGGTCGCCGAACAGGATGAGCTGAATCTACTGACTGATGCATCCCGAGAGCGCCCACCAGATGAGGCTGCACGGTTGCTTGGCACCCTCGCCGGCACAGTACACCGACTGGGCAATCGCACACTAGCGCAGGAGTGGCTGGTTGAGGGGAGTAAACTGGCTGGAGAAATCAATGATGATACTACACGCCAAAAAGTGCTTGAGACTCTTGCACGCGGTCAGGAACGACTGAGCAGCAAGGCTGCAAAAGCTACTCCCGCAGTCGTCGCTGAACTGCCAACCTCGGCGGGAAAGCATGCACTTGGCCTCTGGAATGGCTACCGTGGAGGGTTGAAGGGACCGCACTTGCGGGCGCTGGCGCGTGCTGGAGCCCTCTGCGCTGGATTCGGGTTCGAGCTGGCGCTGGTCGATTTTCCCGAAATGGATTTGCCCATACTGGCACGCAGGGTTGCGCAGGAATCGCACGCTGATGGTGGTAGCTGGTTTGCCGCGCTTGTTGCGGAGAAACGGGTACGGCAGTTCAGCGGCGTCCCAGGGAAATGGGTTGGCACGTTGGTCGCAACGACCCCGCAACCGGCCAAGCCAGAACCGCCTGATTCGTTCGAAGGACGGCTCTGCCTACTGATGGGGGTCGGCCCGCAAGGATTACCGGGAAAGTTGCTCAAGGCATCTAAATTCCACCTCGAGCTGACCGGCCACAGCGTTGAATTGGAGACCGCAACTGCGATGGGTGTGATTGCCGAACGGCTATCACGCCTCTAAAATCCGCTTCTCTTGAATTTTTTGTCAAGTTCCGCAGGCGTTATGGTCATTACCGTTGGTCTGCCGTGAACACAAGCGTATGGATTTGGAATTGATTCCATCTCCCTTATCACGAATTCCATCTGGGACATGGTCAGTTTATCTCCAGCCCTGAGAGCTGAATGACACGCCACTGTGTACATCATGTACTGATGTCTCTCCTCCGCTGATTTCATTGAACCACTTTCGACCACGTCGTCTATAGCCTCCCTGATTCTTTCCGGTTCTGAACCAGCTAACAAGGCCGGTACACTCCTTATCATGAAGGAGGAAGGGCCAAATTTTTCCGCGTCAAATCCCATGTCTGTTATCTGAGGCAACATATGTTCAAAGGCTGTTGCATCGCTCTTCGATAATTCCAGAGATATGGGTTTCAACAATTCCTGCTTTCCTATTCTCGAGAACTGAGCTTGATTCTTCAACCTTTCATACATTACTCTTTCGTGTGCAGCATGGAAATCGATGATATACAATCCTTCAATCCCCATCGCCACAATATACTTGTTCTCGATGAGCGACAAGGGCCTCATTGTGGGCATAGTTGTCTTTATATTCTCATCGTCTTGAAATCTAATCTCGAATTCCTGCTGCAATGAATCTATATTACTGACCTGGACTGCCCTATTTTTTGATGCAACTCCACCTAGTGGCATCCCAAATATCGAATCCGTTCTAGTATCATCAAGATTTACATGTGAGATTAGCGCCTGCTCGGCCAGAATATCCTTGAGAATCTTCCTGAGTTCTTGATTGACCTTTTCTTCTTGGGCAATCCTGACGATTGTCTTGGCAGGATGGACATTGACATCAACATCCTGTGCTGGGATCTCCAAGAAGAGCGCCCCTATTGGGAAATGACCTTCATGTAGCAAACTTCCATAAGCACCTCTTATCGAGTAACAAATATTTCTTGCTTGGACAGGACGTCCATTGATGTGGAGATAGATCCCTAACATGGTCTTTCGCGAAACAGCAGGGCGTGTCAGGTAACCGTGAACTTTCAATCCGTTTCCTTCTCCCTCAATCACGATTAATTCTTTTGCAGCGTCACGTCCTAGCAAGACCCCTATTCTGGTTTTAAGGTCCGAACTGGGAGCATCTATCAGTTTCCTTTCACTGTGAACCAGTTTGAAGCCCACGTCTGGTCTTCTGATAGCTTCGATGGTAACTGCCTTTACAATATGTTTCAGTTCGGTCGACACTCTCTTTAGATGTTTTGATCTTGCAGGAGTATTGAAGAATAGGTCGGCCACTTCGATTGTGGTTCCTTGAGGGACTGCATGGTCTTCCACTTTCAGCCCTTCATTCCCTTCTATGGTTATCCTGGTCCCGACCTTGCTTCCCTTTTCTGCGGTCGTGATTCTCAATCTTGAGA
>Ga0208642_1000007_pt1 | contig 136981 bp, 135 predicted proteins | sample ETN02SmetaG_4_FD_185790 | JGI IMG/M metagenome (GOLD analysis project Ga0208642, IMG submission 185790) | Marine microbial and viral communities from oxygen minimum zone, Eastern Pacific Ocean - ETNP2014F10-02SV251 (SPAdes) (version 2) | ecosystem: Environmental > Aquatic > Marine > Oceanic ...
CAAGGCACCCTGTCATACAAAATCGCTAGAGAAGGAGGCACAATAGGTTACCGATATTATTCCATAGCGTGTGACCAGCGGACTAGTCAGAGGGTAGCGAAGATGACGCATACATCATAGAGGGGCTCCCTTAGTGGCGAATATGGGGGAGAATGAAGGATTGGCAATGTTCCGCCGTGCGATTATCATTGTAGCAATCTTATTGCTAATCCTCGCGCCAATTTTCCTTTATGTTTACTTGGAAAGAGGGCTTGAGGGCTCAATAGATTGGTTCGCTGACCGCATCATTGGAGTAATGTTCGCAGGATTACTGGCGGGTGCCTTCGTATTGTTCGATAAACTGTCCAATATACTGTCCAATAAACAAGACTGAACTTATCAAATCCCTTAGGGAATATGTCAGAACAAGAAAGGACCTGCAACCAAAAATAATCCAATCAATGATCCACCAATGATGTTCATCTGGAAAATCTTGGGATATTCATCTCTTGCCCCCCATGAAAATGTCTTACGAATCCATACTTTCTGATTGGCCAAGCAATTGGTCACATACAGAAGTATGGCCATGCCAATCGAAATTCGAATGTAATCAAGTGTCGTTAAGTCCATGGACGTAATTATGGGGGGCGCTTTATGATGCATTCGTCAACTACGCTAGGGCACGGTTTCAAAGTGGAATGACCTCGAACAACACTGCGAAGTAATGGCTGATGCTTCCCCCGAGCACGAACAGATGCCAGATGGCGTGGTTGAACGGAATCCTCTCCGACAAGTAGAACACGACTCCGATAGAGTAGAGCGCGCCCCCTAGCAGAATCAGGCCAATCCCATCCCAGCCCACAGAGTCAAACAGCGGCTTGATTACAATGACCCCCAGCCACCCCATGATGAGATACGGCGCTGCTGAGACATAGTTCGGGACTCGATGATTTGTGACTCTGATGATGATTCCTAACACAGCGCAACCCCAGATGAGGATGAAGAACGTCCAACCAATCCAGCCGTGGAGGTTCACGAGGACGAAGGGGGTGTAGGAACCAGCAATCAGCAGATAGATCCCAATGTGATCGGCAATCCTCATCTTATCCTTCAACTCAAGATTAGAAACGGCATGATACAGGGTAGAGCAAAGGTAGCAAGCGAACATGCATAGGCCGAAAGTCACGCTAGACCACAGTTTCCACGGATCGGCTGTCAGGTGCGCCTCGGTAGCGAGGAAGTACAGGCCTACCGCGGCGAGGATGACTCCCAGCCCATGTGTGATGACATTCGCAATCTCTTCCTCGGGTGAATAGTTGGAAACGTGCAACCTATGCAGCATTTCGCCCATCCATCACACCTCTGGAGCAACGGGCTCTTTGGAGGTTTAATAACCACATCTACTTTATCCTCTACATCAGTGATGGGTACATTAATTCCCGCGATAAGATGGACCTGTACTAGTCAGTACACGCCGGAGTGATCCTGCATCCTTCCGTACCATCCGGACACGATCTGATGGCTCGCGACTATGTCGAATCCATTCAGGCCCTGCATAGACCGAAGAATTCCGAAGTTGGCGTAGTCGGCCCCGTTAGGCTCTTCCTCTCCGAAGAAGTCCCCCCTAATCCCCTTGGACATCTCGTCCAGTTGGTACTGAAGGTTCTCACGGGGTGGAAGTTCGAACATCTTCGCTCTGCTCTTGCCGACCATGCGCATGACGAATCCTCCTAGCCACTTGTTAATCAGTCGGCTGCCAAACGAGAAGTTGTCAACCCTTGTCACGTAATCGAGGGCCTGGAGGGAGGTTCTGTACGAGGTGTAAATCACTGCGACGATGGACTTACCTAGGATCTTGTTGGAGAAGTTCATCCACCGATCCTGCTCGGGGTCCTCACCCATTCGCGGGAACGAACCAGAGTCATTGGAATCGATGTAGTGGAGGATGTAGTTTGAGTCGGTCACATGGGTGCCATCGACGTCGACGAATACTGGCACCATGCCCCAGTCAGACCACTTCATCTGCGTCTTGAAAGTAGGATCGACCTCGACCTTAGAATACTCGATGCCCCTGGAGCCCAGGAGTGCCTTGACCTTGAAGCAGAATGGGCAGGTCTCGAAGCAGTACATTGTAGGGAGGCCGTTAACAACCCTTTCGGGAACCAGATCCTCCTGCACTCCCGAAGGCGGCTTCTTCACAACGGGGACCTCTTTCACGGCAATGCGTCATTACTAACACTTGTGAATCCATCTATCAATGGGTTTCTGCTTAGACTCATGCGACTAGGTTGGCAGACTTCAAGCCGTAGTCACTTCATCCATCTCCACAGATTCTCGGTGGTGTGTGACTTCCCAAACATACGCGCTAATGACAATACGTCATGCTAAGGGCTCCTTCCTTGTACCCTTTGAGTTTCTAGGGCACCATTCAAGGAGGTGATGTCTATGCGAACCCGTTATGACGATTAGGAACGTGATTGAAAAAATCGACCAATTCACATCAGAAAGGGACTGGGGCCAGTTCCACTCCCCGAAGAACATCGCTTCTTCTATCTCGATCGAGGCCGCAGAGCTACTGGAGTGCTTCCAGTGGACCGACCCAGCGGTCACGGAAGTTTTGGAGGATGAAGGGTTGCTCAGATCAGTCGAAGAGGAGATTGCCGATATTCTGATTTATGCACTAAGGATGTGTTCAATTCTAGGAATTGATGCGATAGACGCAGTAGAGAAGAAGTTGGGGGAGAATGAGAACAAATATCCAATAAGTGCATCGAAAGGAATGACTACAAAATACAATCGTCTTAATGATGCAGGCCGATAGTAACGACCTCTGTTTTGAGAGACTGGCTAGGCCCTATAGTCAGCCTTCTTCAGTTTGCCACGAGGCCGGGTGTAGTGCTTCCCCTTGCCTTTATTCCGACGCCCGTTGCGGTGGCCGGAGCCATGGTTAGGTGGCTTTTGCTGGGGACTCTTCCTTGACCGGCGGGCCCGCTTGTTATTCCGCGACCTATTGGGCTTACCGCGGAACTTGTCCTTGCCCGGTGAGGCGGGTACGAATTCTCTCTCCTCCAGAGCCTCTACCTCGGGCTCAGTAAATCTGCTCCTGATGCCCACTTCGTCTTGGATTCGTCTGTACTGCCTGTTCTGAGACCTCAGAACCAATGAGACAACGGTCCCAGTGGAGCCTGCCCTGGCGGTCCTGCCGCTCCTGTGCTTGTACGCCTTGCCGTTCTCAGGAGGGTCGAAGTGTATGATGCAGCTGACGTCGTCGACGTCGATACCGCGCGAAGCGACGTCGGTCGCTATCAGCACCCTAGCACGTCCTGCGCTGAACTTCTGCATCGACCTGTCCCGCTGCTTCTGGCTCATGCCCCCGTGAAGGGTCGTGAAGGAGGAGCCGAATTCACTCATCTCATCTCCGAGCCGGTTAACGCCGGCCCTGGTCCTGCAGAAGATGATACTACGGCCGCACTTCTCGGTAATGTAGGCCGAGAGATCGGACTTTCCCCGGGAGTTGGTCTTCCAGAAGAAGTGCTGCATGCTGTCCATACTAATTTCCTCGGGCCCTATGCCGACCCTCAGGGGGTCGTTCTGGTAAGAGTCGACAATCCCGGCGACGTCGTCGTCAAGAGTCGCACTGAAGAGTATCGTCTGACGATCGTACCGGCATTTATCAAGAATCGAGCACACTGGCTCCATGAAACCCATGTCAGCCATCCTGTCAGCCTCGTCCAGGACAACGATGCCAACGTCGTCAAGGCGCAGGGCACCCCTTTCAAGAAGGTCAATCAGCCTGCCAGGGCAGGCGACCAGAATTTCCACGCCACGATCGAGTCTCCTCAGCTGCCCTCTGTAGGGGGTGCCTCCGTAGACCGACAGCACCCCGAGGCCAGCGGAGCCGGCGAGTGGCTGCAAGACTCCCCTGATCTGCTCCGCGAGCTCCCTGGTGGGCGTGAGGATTAATGAGGTGGGCCTTTTGGGCTTGGCCTTGACGGTCCGGGAGATTAGTGGGAGACCGAATGCGAGAGTCTTCCCGGAACCCGTGGGGGCCCTGCAGCACACGTCCCTTCCTAGCAAAGCTTCCGGAATCGTCTCTTGCTGAACCTCGAAAGGCTCCTCTATGCCCCCTTCTCGCAGTACATCAGCCAAGGCAATATCGACTCCTAAGTCTGTAAACCCGCCCATGATATCCTCTGTTCCGCCGCACAGCCCCCCCTATTTAGTATGGGAAGTAAGAAAATACATACGCGTGCCCAGCATCATATTTACCACGAAACCTGGAAGCAATTCCTTGGGTATATTGTGAAGGTATCCGACGACCTAGTTGACGGAATAATTGGCTTCAATGCCCATCGAAATTCAGCAGCAACCCGATTCCCTCACAGGTGCTGGTACGAATGAGACACGATCAACATCTTGCGTGTTCCTAAGTCTGGAGACGATTTCTCTCAATGAGCTGGCGGAACCCTTGATTTGTAGGGTGTCAACGCAAGTGTGACTCTCAGTTAGGCAGTTGTGGTGGAATGAGGACACCTCCACAGAATGTGAGTGCCTAATGTCCAGGATCTTTGACTCCACGCCGTGCTGGTAGAATATCACCAATACGCCCTCGGTGTTCATTTCGTCTCCCATGGAACTGAGGTCCCCACGGCTAGAGTCTGCGAAGTGCATACTTGCGTCCCTCAGGAACATGCTCCTGTTAATGTAGCCAGTTTCCTCGATCATGGAGTCGAGAGAATCGAGGAATTCATTGTCCCCACTGAAGGAGATTATCCTGCTCATGCCTCCTCGTAAGTGAGGAATATTAATAATATTTCTTAAATATATATTATTGTCGCGCTGTATTCAATGACCGAAGGGGGCCTACCCATCGAACTAATTGCACTAACATTGATTTTAGCGCTGATAGGGGGCCTATCTCCCATTTACAGCAATATGAAAGGGGAGAAGAATTCTCTACGAAGGATAACAGGACTGGCTGCTGGGATTCTGTTGGCATCCGCAGTACTTGTCGTCATTCCCGAGGGTTTCGAGCTGGCCACTGGAGGGCACGACGACCACGGGCACGCATTTGAGGATGCACTGGCTGGGTCCACTGCCCTCGTTATACTGGAGGTGGAGCACGGTGAAATCACCGTATTGGAAGCCATCGAGGAGATTGAGAGGCTCATCGGGGGGCATGGTGAGGAAAATCACAACGAGCCTCCAGAAGAAGAGTCCCATGACGAAGAGTCCGAGGAGTCTCTGTCCGAAGGCATCGAACACGTAGTCGAGGAAGTGCAGTCCGGGGAGATAAACGCCTCGATCGGAATCGATGAGATCGAGGAACTAATTTCCTCCCACGCACACGAGGGGGGCCATGGGGCTGAGGAGGAGGAAGCTCTCGAGAATCTGATAATGGGGGCAGCAGTGCTTGCTGGTTTCGTTCTGATGCTAGTACTGGAGGGCTCGGGAATAGGGCATGCTGTACACGAGGAGCGCCATGATCACGAGAGCGAGCATGGACACCAGCACGTCCATCACACGTCCACCCCGTTATTGCTGGTTCTCGGCCTGTCCCTGCATTCTGCTGCAGACGGTCTGGCTATAGGCTCTGCAGCAGCCGGGTCCTCCGAAGCTGTCACTGCCGCTGTGGCACTGGCTGTACTAATCCATAAGGTCCCTGCGGCTTTCAGCCTGGGGGTATTCTCGATGCACGAGAGGGAAGATAGGAATGACGCCATCAGGGACGTCGTCTTATTCTCAATCGCAACTCCGTTGATGATCATATTCTCGTTCTACGCACTCGAGGGACTGGATGAGCATCTGATTGCGCTTGCTATGCTGTTCTCTGGAGGAACTTTCCTGTATGTATCAGCAGTGGACACCCTCCCAGACATACACAACCCAGAAACAGGGAGGGAGGCCATGATGAGCGTCTTAATGGGAGTGGCCCTCATGATCGTAATCCTATTTGGGGCCGATGCTGCAGGACTGATTGGGCACGGGCACGAGTGATTCCTCGATTACTTCGAGAATTCGGCCCCCCAATGATAGGTTTCCAGATCACCCAATTGATGCTGGCATCAACAAGAGTAGCGAAATTTCAAAATTTGAATAAACCAAAGAATATTGTGGCCTTAGGGCGATGGCCAGAAGACCGGGCTCTTAGGATCTAGTCCATACCGAATATGTGGATCCACACTCGTTCTCATCATCGGATTCGCAATTGTCGACGACCATCTCGGACCACCCCCCCCTGTCCCATTTCGGGAATCTGATGTCCCCACTCTGAATGGTGTGAACAGTGGTGACGTGGATCTCGCTCACCTTCTCGAGAAACATCTCGTAGACCTGAGCCCCCCCAACTACCCAGCATTCCTCACTCCCCTCTGAGAATGATATTTCGATGGCTCGCTCCACATGGGGGGCAACCCTCGCTCCTCCCGCCTGCCATCCGGAATCGCGTGACATTACGATGTTGACACGTTCTGGTAACGGCCTGAACGAGGCTGGGAGCGAGTTCCAGGTCTTCCTTCCCATGATTACCGAGTTAACCCCCCCTCCCACCGTGAGCCGCTTGAAGCGGGCCATGTCACTTGCCAACCTCCAAGGGAGGCGATTCCCCTTGCCGATGAATCCATCCTCGTCCATCGCGACAATCATTGCCATTTTCATCGGTTCACCTAGACTGAGATTGGGGCCGATATGTGCGGGTGGTGGATATAGCCATAAATTTCGATATCCTCGAATGCGAAGTCGTCAATCGAACAAACTGAGGGATTGAGCTTCAGTGTCGGCAGTTCCAGAGGTATCCGACTAATCTGCTCACGGGCCTGATTGAGGTGGTTGAGGTAGAGGTGGCAGTCCCCACCTGTCCAGATGAACTCCCCGGGATCGAGGTCGCATACCTGAGCCATCATGCAGGTCAGTAGGCTGTAGGAGGAGATGTTGAATGGCACGCCAAGGAATCCATCAGCACTCCTCTGGTAGAGTTGGCAAGAGAGCCTTCCTTCGTTAACGTAGAATTGGAAGAAGGCATGGCAAGGCATCAACGCCATTTCGTCTAGCTCCCCGACATTCCAAGCCGAGATGATGATTCGCCGGCTGTTCGGAGTGTTGCGAATAAGGTTGATGGCATTCTCAATTTGGTCGATCACCCGCCCGTCATCGGTCTTCCACCTGCGCCACTGCTTGCCGTAAACGGGCCCGAGCTCACCTTCCTCATCGGCCCATTCGTTCCAGATCCTTACCTTGTTTTCTTGGAGGTATCCTACATTGGTGTCCCCTGAGAGGAACCACAGCAGCTCGTGGATGACGCTGCGCCAATGTACTCGCTTGGTGGTCACTGCAGGTAGGCCTTCTGAGAGATCGAATCGCATTTGGTGGCCAAAAATCGAGATGGTCCCAGTGCCCGTACGGTCGCCCTTCTCCTCCCCTTCAACGAGAATTCGTCTCAGGAAATCCAGATACTGCTGCATATGCCTACCGGGCTGTGCGTCGGTAGTCCATCAAGGATGCGATGACCTCAGGGTGCCCCTCTGCCCCTCATGGTCTCGATGATCTGGTCCGTGAATCTACGGTATAATTGCCTCATTGCCTCATTTCGTCCGTCATCAGGCAGTCCGACCATGGAAGCAACGTCATCATCGGTCATCCCTCCACCGTCTGAGTGGGCAATCCACTCAGCGAAGGTGATGGGGTCGTCCACGATGACCTCGACGCGTTTCAATAGCCGTGGGAGGGTCGAACCTGGTGGCATGAACTCTCTGGCACCGATGATTGTAATGGGAACGATCGGGACGAGAGGGAACTTAGCAGCAAGGCGAGCCACGCCGGTCTTGCCATATTGCAGGAAAGGGGGCTCTGACCTCCTTGATCTCGTCCCCTCGGGAAAGATTCCCAGGCAACCACCCGAATCGAGCACGTCCACTGCCCGGGCTAGGGCATCCTTAGCACCGGTCTCCCTGAAGGTCTCGATCTGCCCCGTGCTGATCATCACGAAGCGATGGGGCTGCCGCTTGAAGTGCCCATCCTTGGCTAGGAAGTGTATGGGTCTCTGGGCAGCAATGACCTTGATGAAGGGGTCGAGGTTGGAGAGGTGGTTAGCAGAGAAGATTACCGCACCATGATGTGGAACCTTCGCCAAACCCCTGAAATGGAAATTCGTGAGGCTCCTCAGGAGGACGGGTACGTACTTCTCTAGGAACCTATAGATGAACGGAGTGCTGAAAGGCCTCCCCGTTCCCTCTAGTTCAACGCTTCGAGAAATCGCATCCAGGGATGGCTGTGTCAACCCCGCCATGGTGGTGGCTCGGTGATTCATGTTTCATAGTTTACCAGCAAATGGCAAGCAGTGAAATGCCTTCTTGAATACGCATAGCCGTGATGAAGAAGCCCATCGGCCTTTCTCTTGTTGTGATTCTGATTCTTCCAATGCTTGCCCCCCCCGTAGCCGGGGAATGGGAAACCGACAGCTGGCTCTCTAATGTTATTGGACCAGAGCGCCTAGCTCTGGGGGACGAGTTCGGATGCCACGGATACGAGGGGCTGGACATTCTCGAGGATCCGTGGACCATAGCTGCCTGCCGGGACTACCTATCTGATCTAACAGAAGCCTCTCGCTGGGGTGCGGCCCCGATCTCGTTCGGCCTGAAAGGAGTCCAATTGGACGAAGGAGCCAGCACTGCCCTGCTCGACGCAAAGTTCGAGATTGTCGGTGATGGCCCGACTGGGTATTCTGATGGGCTGACCTACTTCGAGAGCAACGGGGGGTCCCTTGAGTTGAACCTGGCAAATCGTTCTTTGTTGGAATCTCCCGAGCAGCACTCCCTAATTAGCATAGAATGGATGGCTAGGATGCACGACCTCAAAGTCCGGGAGGACGGGGGGCTTGTCTCCTGGTTGGAGGAGCAGGAGGTTTGGTTTACTACATGGGGGGAGTGGGCCCATCACCGAATCTCGGGTTCCCGCGTCGAATACTCCACTGCTGGGGATTCAATCACCGCCTCCCTCGAATCATCCACAACGTGGAATGTCCCTGGCACTATCGAGCTTCATTTCCATGAGGGCGTAATGCGAGTGGTGGATTCCAACGACACTGACTTCCCCCTCATTGATTCAGGAGAGCGCCACCTGAGAGTTGGTTGGAGGGAGATCCCGGACGGGGCGGTACTCACCATGGAGCCCGGCACCAATTTGACCATCGAGCTTGACGGGGAGCCCAAATCCGTTGAAGTCGTCCCCCTCCCTACTTTCAACGGGCTTCACCACTCGGTCACTGTTGTTGGGCACCACACTACCAACCTATTCCACTGGTCATCGGACTTCCAGGACTCGCAACTGCGATTCACTTGGCTTATCGAACGCCCAAGTGCCGAGGGCGTAGGGTGGCTTCTACCCGTCTTGGCCGCCTCCATCCTCCTTGCCGTTCCTTTCGCTGTTCGGTACCTAGTGAGCAGGGACGAGATGACATCCATCGCCCCTATGAGCGAGTGATGACAGGGCCCTCGATCTCCACGCGCTCCTCAGCCATAGTCACAAGGATGCTGTCTAGAGCCCTCCCTGGGAGTGCCTCTGGTGCGTGCACCCCGGGCGGAAGCAGGTCAGGGTTATCCAGCCACTGTTCGATGCAGCCCATAGTGACAAGTCCAGTACACCTCGCCATTGAATGTCCGTCGTCGCCACCGTGATCCTGTAACCGCCATGCCATGGAGGTGCGGTCATGTGATTCAGCACGGACCTCCATCCAAGTGAATTCCGGGGTTTTGTGGTCGTAGGCCCACTCGGAAACCAAACGGTCTTCATCCAATGTTCCGTCCGACCTCTCGTCGATGAAGCGTTGAATGTGACCTGGCCATCGAACCGTGTATTCGGACATCTCCACAGCAGGAATGGAGTTCAGAACGCTGCGTAGCCCATCGGTCAGGAATGCTTCCATCTCTCCCTTTTCAGGGACCTCAATAATGTGCCTCTCGGAGAGGGCGGGGAGGGTGATCTGCACTGAATCCCTTATTACCCTAGCAGGACGAGTGTACTCTGCAATCACGTCTTTCGGGGAGAATGGCGCCATGTAGTTCCAGCCATCGGTGGGGCCAGTGGGGTTACCCCCTACTCGTACCTCGGCCTTCAACAGTGGCCCCATGGCCTGGTAGGCCCGTGCGAGGAGCATATTGGAAAGGCCGGGTGCGATTCCCACATCCCAGAGGATGGTAGCACCGTAGTCCACCGCCTTGCCGGAATTTCTGTCGGGCGTGAATCTGCTGAAGCTCAGGTCAACAATCCTGTATGGGGACTCGTTGAGGGTCTCGATAGCAGCATGTCCAATGTCACCGGGAAGCATGTTGACTACGATGTCGAACTCCCCGAATTCATGCATCTGCTCGCAATGTTCGATTGCATCACCGTGATGCAGGACAATCCTACGATAGCCGACTACTTCCCGTTGGGGGTTGAAGTCATGCACGTGGACTTCGTGGCCCCGATCAGCGAGCTTTCGGGCAACGTATGATCCAACGAGTCCGGCTCCGAGACAGTGAATGACAGCCATGTACCTGCGAGGGCGGGGTGCCACTTCGGTCTAACGGTTCCATGCTTAGGGCAGGTATTCGAGCGATGCCTTGATTGAGGGCCTTGCTGGCGCGGTGGCATGGGCAAAGCCGAGCGGATTGATCCTTGGTCATCAGACCAATCCACCGACTACGCCCGCATCGTCGATCGGTTCGGGCTCGATACTGTCGATTCCTCCACGTTGCCTAATCCCGGTATGCTCCATAGAAGAGGCATAGTGTTCGCGCACAGAGATCTCGACGTGGTGGTTGGATGCATACAACGATCCGACCCCTTCGGCGTGCTCACCGGATTGATGCCTAGCGGAAGGATGCATCTCGGGCATAGCATGGTCATAGATCAGGTCCGATGGTTCCAAGAGCAGGGAGCGGACATCACCGTTACGGTCGCTGACCTCGAAGCCCTGGCCACAAGGGGGACCTCCCTCTCGAGAGGGCGTAAAACCGCTATCGCCGAGTACGTTCACAACTATGCGGCATTAGGATTGGACCCCGAGACCACGAACGTATACTTCCAGAGTTCCCGTCCAGAGGTCCAGAGGCTCGCGTTCACCCTCGGTCGCAGAACCAACCTTTCTGAGCTCGAAGCCATCTATGGTTTCAGTGGCGAGACCAATCTGGCTCATGTTCAGGCTCCATTGGTTCAAGCCGGGGACATCATCCACCCCCAGCTCGATGAGTTCGGGGGTCTACGGCCAATTGTCGTTCCAGTTGGCATTGACCAAGACCCCCATCTCAGGCTGACCAGAGGCATTGCGCAGAAGACCAATTGGTTCAACGTCAACTCACGCAAGGACGGTGGCATTACCGTTGCGCTTTCCATTCAGGGGAACAATGCAGGCCATCTGGGAGTCCTCCCCGATGGTAAGCTGGATTCCGCAGTCAGGGCTGGTGTCTTCGAGGACATCGAGGCCGGCTTGACGAATTTGGGCTTCTCCGACTTTACGGCCAATCTCAAGCATGGAACAATCGACATTCCCGGTGCCACCCGCTCCGACAGGTCATCGATCCGAATGGTCCTTCTAGCCCTTGAGCGCGACATGGGCGGCTTGGGCCTTATGCCGCCTTGCTCCACATACCACCGATTCGCCCTTGGCATGAACGGCGACAAGATGTCTTCATCCAAACCCGAGACTACAATCTTCATGGATGACGAGATTGGCCAAATGAGCAAGAAGGTAATGCGTGCCCACAGCGGTGGCCAGCCAACCGTCGAGGAGCACCGAAGGATAGGGGGGGACTGCTCCAAGGACGTAGCCTACCAGTACCTGCAGTTCTTCTTCGAGCGTGATGACTCCGTCCTCGACGACATCCGCAAGGAGTACGAGAGTGGCAGACTACTTGCCGGGGAAATCAAACAGATATGCATAGATGGGGCCACCGAATGGCTATTGGATCTGAAGGAGAAAAGGGAACAATGGTCCGGCCGTATCGAGGAGTTCCTCGCTCCCGATGCAATTTAGTCTATAATTTCGTGAATTGGGATATCGACACCCATTTGCAAGGCCCCAATCTCCTCGTCGGTCATATCCCTGTGGATAGCCTCGTCGTGGATAATCTGGCTTCGTCCCTTGGGGTCGAAAAGCACCATCTCGATGGTTTGCTCACCGAGTTTAACTTTGGCCAAGCGATTAATCAAAACAATGGCGCTATCTGTGGACTCAACATCCTCCTCTGCTTGGGAATGACGAAGCAACGTTCCAATCGCATCCTCGAATCTTTTGATAACACCCTCAATATTGGAGATGAAACCGCTACTGGCTGACCCAGGGGTGACCTCGAGATCTAGCTCCACCAACCTGATGGTACAGGAAGATGATCTGACGACGCGACAACTCATCTTGTCCTTGGAGTCAAGCACAAGGGACCAAGCACCGGGTTTTCGCCCTTCGGCGGGGATGAAATCAGTATGCCTCCATCCGCAGGAGTCGCAGACGAGCGAAATCTGCGTATGTTCCCCGAAATACGGAATCTCCGTAGACATCGACAACATCAGCATCCCGTCCGTGGAATGGCATTGCGGGCAAGGCAGACCTACTCGACTCTCCATGAGGAACCACGCTCATTCAATCCTGGCGCTCTCAAACGCAGGGGGGAGCAGTAGGAGCCTTGATTGCCCAAGTCTGATTACTTGACCGCTGAGGTCTCGCTCCACAAAATCCTGTATTCTGTCTACGGCAAGATGCAGTTCCATGTCCTTTTTGAGGAGGTCCGTCATCTCTACGATAACAAGATCGCCATCGGAAATCCAATCCATGAGAGAACTCACCCCTGTGAAATCATCCAGGATGGCTCGGTGGACAATGACGTCACCAACCCCCCTAGGAACAGGGGCATCCGGGTACTTCATACCGAGGTCGTGATAATCCTCGCCTGCCTCAATGCCGCCGGCGAGAGACTTGGAAGCACTGGGCATATCGACCCACCTCGGTCCGCCATCATCAGCACTCATGATTCATGGTGCCCCGCTTCTCCCTTGATATCTTCTGCCAATGTCGGACGTAGGGGGTCTATTGGCCATTCATCGCAGATACAGGACTACCCCCCGTCGCATTGATAAGGGGTCGATTTCGAGTTATCATCGTTCGGCCTCTTCCGCCGGTGATTCCAATGGACGTCTCCACTGAAGTTATCAAGACAGGTACAAGCACCGTAGGCATCACCTACAACGGCGGTGTGGTAGTCGGGGCTGACCACAGGGCGACAATGGGGCATTTCATTGCCAATAAGTCAGTTCAGAAGCTATTTCGAATCTCCAAGAACGTTGCGCTGACTACGGCTGGATTGGTCGGTCATGCGCAATCGTTGTCTAGGACCCTCGCTGCTGAACTGAGGCTCTTCGAGCTCAAGCGCGATCAAGAAATGACGGTCAAGGGTGCTTCGACGCTAACCGCGAATATCCTCTCCGGACGACCTCATTATGTGCAGCTTCTCATTGTAGGAGTAGACGATTCGGGGCCGAGCGTCTACAGCATCGACTCTGCGGGCGGCTCCATACCGGACGTCTACTGTGCTACCGGATCGGGCAGCCCCTTCATGTATGGAGTGCTCGAAGACCAATTCAAGCCCGGGATGACACAGGATGAGGCACTTGCTCTAGCAGCCAAGTCCCTGCTGGCTTCGGCACAACGCGATGCTGCTAGCGGCAATGGCATGGACCTTGCATTCATCACCCAGAAGGCTGGTTTCAACCAGCTTTCTGAAGAGGATGTCTCCGAACTCCTCGCAAACCTCTGAACAGAATCCCGGGCCATGGCCTCTGAATTGGCACATTGCTGGGATGAGAATAGGAAGTGAAAAATTGCGTTTGACACTACCAGAGATCAAGAAGAAGATTGCTGGACTGGTTCCTGATGACATCGATTACGAAGTTGATCTTGAAGCCGGATCTATATCCATCATCACCAATCAACCGCACGCTTTCGCAGGCGGTGGCGACAGTCTAACCGTTCGCATAGCCAAATCCATCAAAAGGCGAATAGTTGTCCGCCCCCATCCAAAAATCCTCTCCAGTGAAGCCGATGTTCATGATGCAGTGAACCGTTTGATTCCTCCTGAGGCCAAAATCAGGAATACTTGGCTCGATCCAGCCCTCTCAGAGGTCATTCTTGAGTGCGATGACCCAGCATCAGCTGTCGGACCCAAGGGGAGCCATATCATTGCATTGCGTGAGGAGATAGGTTGGCTTGCGAAGGTGGTCCGGGCCCCCGCCCGGGAGAGTCGCACCCAACACGATATTCGTCGCTTCAGGAAAGAGATGGCCGATGAACGAAGGTCGCTGCTCAGGAAGTTCGGAACTAGGATATACCGGCCCCAGCGACCCGGCGATCAATGGGTGAGGGTTTCTGCTCTAGGTTCCTACAGGGAGGTCGGCAGGGCCATGCACCTAGTCACTACCAACGAGTCGAAGATACTCGTGGACGTTGGCGCCAAGCCCACTAACAACCAGAACGAGGTCCAGCCCTTCTTTGCTGCCCCCGAACTCCTTCCCCTCGACAACCTCGATGCTGTTGTCATTACTCACGCTCACGTTGATCACATTGGAATGCTTCCTGTGCTGTTCAGGTATGGATACCGTGGGCCTGTTTACTGCACGCCCCCCACCAGGGATTTGATGACCCTTCTGCAAATTGACTACATCAAGGTCTCACAGGCTGAAGGAAACGAGCCACCATACTCGAAGGCTGACATTCAGGAGTGCATCAAGCATGTAGTTGACGTCAACTGGGGTGAGAAGACAGACATAGCGCCCGACGTCAAGGCGACTCTTGAGAATGCGGGACACATTCTGGGCTCATCCAGTGTTTACATGCAAATTGGCGAAGGTAAGTCCGAGCACAGGCTTCTATTCTCAGGCGACATCAAGTACGAGAAGTCATGGCTATTCGATGCTGCTACTGTCCGTTTTCCCAAAGTCGATACGTTGGTCGTAGAGTCCACTTATGGTGGTCCCCAGAGCATCCAGCCAACCCGGCAACAAGCAAGCCAAGAGCTCCAGGACCTCGTAATCGACACTCTCAACCGCAAAGGCAAGATCTTCTGCCCCGTCTTTGCTGTGGGGAGATCTCAAGAGGTCATGCTGGCAATAGACGAGCTCTTCAAGTCCGGCATGGTATCGCCTGTGACCGTTTGGCTAGACGGCATGATAACCGAAGCGAGTGCTATCCACTCCAGTCACCCCAACTTCCTGAATCGGAATCTAAGGAAGAAAATGCTCAAGGGCGGAGAAGAGAACCCTTTCAACTCGTCATGGTTCAAAAAGGTCGATTCCAGAGAACTCAGGGAGTCCATACTGCTTGATCCAAACCCATGCATAGTCCTTGCTACCAGTGGGATGATGACGGGTGGGCCAATCATCGAATACCTGAAGCACTGGGCCCCTGATCCGGGAAATACTCTTTGCTTCGTCGGTTACCAAGCCTCCGGCACCCTAGGCAGAAGGCTGCAAGAGGGTCACTCTCACGTACCTCTGATGGATCGTGGACAGACTCACATGATCGACGTCAGTTGCAATATGGTGATTATCGATGGTTTCAGTGGACACTCCGACAGGAACCAATTGATGGATTACGTCGCCGCATTGAATCCGACGCCCCGCAAGATCATCTGCCATCACGGCGACCCGCAGACCTGCAATGCATTTCGAATGGGGCTGCGCGACCGATTCAAGGTGCAGACCTATGCTCCAGCAAACCTAGAGACTCTGCGGCTGGCATAATTAGAGCACGGGTATGTCAAACCCCGACTCAATGGGGTCGGGGACTTCGCTTGCATCGCTGACTTCCAACCCATTTTCCTCCCAGGTCTCGACTTCCCGGGAATCGTACTGCTTGAGATTGGAATCAGGGGCCAAAGCCATTGCCATTGGCAGTGGTGACACCAGAAGATAGGCCCATACCTCAGTGGTCAGAAAACCCTCGGTGGAGAATCTAATTATCGAGAGGAGGATCAAAGCGACCGATATTGCTAATCCAACGTTCTTACGCCTGCTCACAACTCCTGCGGGGGAGCTTTGCCAATCAAATCCTCTGTCTACATCACAGGCAAAGTCATGAACCACGTAAACCGTGTGGCCACATGACCGAAGAGTGGCTTCTCATGCGCTGCTCCTGTGGTCATGCTTTCGGTTCCAAGTCTGGGGGCGCTGCTCGTTGCACACGCTGTGACTCATCCTCATCCAAGAGGGTTGGTGCTTTTGGCGATGGCTTTGAGTTGTTCGAGGCCGTTTCCGCGGCCAACCTCCCAAAGGAGGTCGCTCGTCAAATCGCTCTTCTGGCCCACTCACCCGAAAGGCTACCTAAGCAGCCCAAGCGCAGTTCTCCCGCTAGCACCCGCGATCTACTGAGTGCAATGAGGTCTGCAACGGATTCCAGTGGGCATCTTACAATACCCTCCCTGGCCAACGAGCTTCAAGGACTGGATATCAGTGAGCCCACAGCAGAGCGACTCATAGGTCAGGCCGAGATGGAGGGGGCGCTTGTTAGGTCGGGCAAGGAATCTTGGTGTTGGCTCCAGCAAAGTTCATGATTGCCGGACCAACGCTCGTGCTCTACGGGCCTGTGGGTTAGTCTGGTCTATGCTTGTTGCTTTGGGAGCAATAGACCCTGGTTCAAATCCAGGCAGGCCCACCATCGGGAATGCATCCCGCCATGCTGGAGCCATAGCGGCTTCATGGTCGAGACATTGGCCCCCGTAGGGATTCACCATAGCCCCTCCAGTCGTCGAACCAACCGTTCAAGGCTAGCACCCCCTGTCGAAATCGTGATTGGCAGTCTGCCACCCACGTCGGATGACCACTGGGAGCCTTCATGGTATCATGCCATGGCTGTCGTTCTCCTCGTCTGCGCCTACTTGGCGGGATGGTTGGATGTCTTGTGGCAGTTCTGAGAACCATCCCTTCAAGTTTGGAACCCCTAACCGTGTCTGTGAAGGGATATTCGAAAAAGAATGACTTCGGGAAGAAGGTGCAGAAGTTTGAGAAGCGTCTCGGCGGGGTCCAAGTCGCCGTAGCGGGTCTGCGAGAGGAGGTTCAGGGAGGGGCTCTAGTCGACAAGCTGCGCTTCAGGGTCGTCATTTCGATTCAATTGGCAACCCTGATGGTACTCATAGCCATGCTCCTCGATGTCGTTTGACCAATAAATAGCCCCCATATAACTCAATTTATCCGCTTAATGGCCTCGATGTCGAATAGGGAGACGGCTTGGCCAAGGGCCTCATCCCTGCTGAACCACTTGGCTTCCTCGATCTCGTCGTCCTTCGGCACGATCTCTTCAGCACTGATGTCCGCTTGGCAGTGATAGGTGAAAGAGACCCAACATAACCCCTCGTTGTTGAAAATGGCAGTCTGGATAATGCAGCTGTCATCCCCCTGGGTAATGGTACCGGACTCGCCCTTAGGGTCGGGTATGGAGATGTTTATCCCCAATTCTTCCAAAGCCTCCCTCACCGCAGCCGCCCGAGGATGCTCGTCATAGTCTACGAAACCCCCTGGTAGGGTCCAGCACCCAACGAAGAATCCCCTCGCGACCTTAGTCATGAGGATCTCGCCTCTAGTGTTCGTGACAATCACCTTGCTGACGACTCTGTGGAGGGTGCGATAGACTGATTCCCTGGCAACAGGATCGACGGCGCTGTCGCTGATCACGGAGTCCTTCCAGGCCCAGTGTTCAGGCCAGGCAATCATGGGAGTTGCATACAGTATCCGATGATTCAGTCCCCCCAATCTGAACTCATTCGTCCTCCTCTCGTTCCAATCGATCCCCAGGGCTGCAGCCTCTTGGGGGGTCGGCAGTCTGATCAGGAAACCATCCCCTTCCCAGCAAGAGCGCCCCCTCTCAGGCTTGACGGGTCCTTTGCCACCAATATCTACCAATAGCAGCTTGCCGTCGTGCTCCAAGTGTATGTGTTGGCAGGTCTCGCTCATGCCATGTCCAGAGCACTGGACCGGATGAAACCAACGTAATCAGTAACCGAGAATGGAACATAACTGCTCCTTGTAGAAAGAGCCAGACTTCTGCAGGCTAGCAAGCTCCGAATCCTCGAGTTCCAACTCGATAATCCGCTCGACCCCGTTCTTGCCTAGAACAATGGGAACACCGATGAAGATGTCATCCATGCCGTACTCCCCAGAAAGATAAGCGCTGCAAGGTAGCACCCTCCGTCTGTCATCCAGCACGGATTGAGCCATGATAGCAGCAGCGCTACCGGGAGCATAGAAAGCGCTACCCCTCTCAAGCAGCTTGACTATCTCGCCGCCACCCCCCGCAGTCCTCTTGCAGATGGCTTCAATGGTATCGCCATCCAACAATCTTGTGATTGGAATGCCATTGACGGTGGTATAGCGGGGAAGGGGGACCATAGTATCGCCGTGTCCGCCGAGCACCATGGCTTGCACGTCCTCGTTGCTGCAACCAAGCGTCTGGGCGATGAAGTGCGTCATCCTGGCGCAGTCGAGGATTCCGGCCTGGCCGATGACACGGTGATGTGGAAAGCCGGTAATCCGTTGCATGTGATATGTCATGAGATCGAGGGGGTTGGTCACCATGATGATGATAGCCTCGGGGGCGTTTTCACGGATCCCCTCTCCGACCTGTGAGATGATCTCGGCGTTCTTCCCAATCAGGTCTTCACGTGTCATGCCAGGCTGTCGTGGGAATCCGGAGGTGACGACTACAACATCGGAGCCCTCGATGTCAGAGTAATCCTTGGTCCCTGTGACTCGGCCGTCGTAGTTCAGTATCCGCCCGCCTTGGCTCATGTCCAGAGCCTTGCCCTTGGCAAAGCCCTCGAAAATGTCTAACAAGACAATCTCGCCCACATTTCTCTCGGCGAGGACGAATGCGCATGTGGCTCCGACATTACCTGCTCCGATTACAGCGACCTTCCTTGCTCCCGTCGTCATTATTCGTTTGCCCTGTGGGCTGGGTCTTAGAATTTGGCTAGTTAGATGTTCACTTCCGTCGCCACAAATGTATTGACCTATTGGTGGATAAGTTGTGCGTGAACGAGCGGAGTCAGGCGCTAGTAGCAATAGCGTTGGTCGGTTTCGCCCCATCGCTATCGATAATCTACGGCTTGTCAATCAGCGAAGACGAGCTCTACACACAGGCATTCTTCATGGCCTGCAAGGCTTGGATCCTGATTGTCCCCACCTTGTGGTACCTGAGAATCGAGGGTAATGAGCTCTCTCGATCATTGCCCGACGGCGAGGGATTGCGTATGGGTGCTGCCACCGGGCTTGGGATGTCTGTGATAATCATGGCAACCTGGCTTTTCCTAGGTGATTCAATAGACGCCTCTGCAATGATTGCGGAGCTAAGGCCTACGGGCTTGGTGGATAAGCGAACATACGTGCTTGGAGCGCTATATTGGATCTTCATGAACAGCCTGCTAGAGGAGTATGTTTTCAGGTGGTTCATCACCACCAAGGGATTTGAGCTGTTTGGTGGCGAAGCACAGGCAATTGCATTATCTGCACTGATGTTCACACTGCACCACGCCCTCGCTCTGCACTTGGTCGGATTTGTCTGGTGGCAGACTGTCATGGCCAGCATCGGATTGCTCGGTGCCGCAGCGATATGGTCTTGGCTGTACATGCGCCACCGCTCCATTTGGGTTTGCTGGTTGTCACACGCTATCTGTGATGTTGTCGTCTTCTACTTGGGCTACCTCCTGCTGTTCACATGAGCTACTTTGGCTTCGAGGGGCTTTGGCCGACGGTTTCAATAACAGTCTTCAATTGGGAGGTTCGTCCAATACGTGGACCATTTCAAAGAGGTGTCTGAGTGCGCTTAGGAGTACTGAAGGAGCCGGCGGATGAGCGAAGGGTTTCCATCGTCCCCAATTCCGTCAAAAAGCTGTGCAATCTAGGGTTCGAAGTTATCGTCGAACACTCAGCCGGCATCTTGTCACATCACGATGATTCCGAATACGAGCAGGCCGGGGCCTCAATCTCAGATCAAAAAACAGCACTTTCATCCGAAATCGTCTCATCCATATCCATGCCCGATGTATCCCCTATGACCAAGGGCCAGATTATTGCTTGTGTCGCAGATCCCTTCCGCCATCCAAGCAGAGTCAAGGAGGCGGTTTGTGCCGGAATCACGCTGCTGAGCATGGACATGATTCCCCGTAGGCTGTCACGTGCTCAGGCTATGGATGTGAACTCTAGCCAAGACAATCTCGCGGGTTACAAGGCCGTCCTTTTGGGTGCAGCTCACGTGCCCCGGGGCATCCCAATGATGACTACCAGCGCTGGCACCATCCGTCCGGCAAAATTCGTCGTCATGGGCTCGGGAGTGGCTGGGCTGCAAGCCATCTCCACTGCCAAGAGGCTTGGTGCCGTGGTCTATGCATCCGATGTGCGCAGATCGGCAGCTGAGCAGATCGAATCAGTCGGTGGCCGGTTTATCGAGGTTGAGGGAATGGATGATTTCGAAGATGATTCAGGCTATGCCAAGCCCCTGACTCCAGAGTTCATCCAGAGGGTCAATGATACCGTTTGCGAGGTCGCACGTGATGCTGATGTGGTGATTACCACTGCTAGGATTTTCGGCCGAGCCGCCCCCATTACCGTCCCTGAGAGGGCTGTTTCTACCTTCAAGCCCGGCGCAGTGATAGTTGACATGAACGCCGATGTCGGTGGAAATTGTGAATTGACCCGCCGGGGCGAGATTGTGACCACGGACAACGGGGTCGCCATCATCGGTATCGCTAACCTGCCTGGAGAGCTCCCTTCAACAGCGAGCATGCTATATTCCAACAATATGACTAACTTCCTCTCAACGCTCGTTAGTGACGGGACACTCGTGTTGGATATGGAAGACGATGTCCTTGTTGGCGCACCAGAGGGTGATGAGTTACACGTTGCCGGAATGGGTGGTGTTCTTCTTTGTAGTGACGGGCAAATCCACCCAAAGCAATCTAGACTGGCGGGGGCGGTAGACTGAGCCTTACTGTTGCTGCGCTTGTTGGTAGCATCACGGTCTTCGTACTGGCAATCTTCCTCGGTTTCGAACTTATCAGCAAAGTTCCCCCTACGCTGCATACGCCATTGATGTCCGGTGCCAACGCCATATCTGGGATTACCATAGTTGGTGCGCTCATACTCTCCAATACCACATTCGATTCAGGGGATCCGGGCACTGCAGCATGGTTTGCATTCATCGCCTTGGTCATGGCCACAATCAACGTTGTTGGCGGCTTCATGGTTACCAACAAGATGCTCGAGATGATCGCCGGCAAACGACGCAGGGGCGGTGATTGAATGGTGAGCGCGGCTGTTTGGGATATTGGATACCTGTTCTCCGCAGCTCTTTTCATCTTCGGAATCAAGCAGCTATCCAGCCCCAAGACTGCTCCACGAGGTAACCGATTGGGGGCTTTGGGGATGCTATTGGCCGTCTTAGTAACCCTGTCTAGGATGTACTCCGAAGGGATAATCGGCTGGGAGCTGATTGTCGGTGGTCTGGTTCTTGGGTCCGTTATTGGGGCCTTCATGGCGACAAGGGTCGAAATGACTGGAATGCCAGAATTGGTCGCTTTGTTCAACGGCTTCGGTGGGGGGGCATCTGCGCTGGTAGCCCTTTCAGAGGTTCTGGATAGGCTTCAGGAGAGCGATATCCCTGATCCGGGCATAGAACTCTACGTCATTTGGGTTGCTATTGGCCTCTCTGGGCTAGTTGGCTGGATGACCTTGACCGGGTCCCTCGTTGCTATGATGAAGCTCAAGGGCGGCTTCGTTATCCCCTTCTCGGGGAAGTGGGTCAGATTCCCTACATGGGGGCCTTCTTGGCTCAATAGCGTCAAGGTAATCCTTCTGCTAGGCTCGCTGGGCCTGATTTTGTTGTCCATCGATGACCCTTCGAACAGTGATTATATCTGGGGCATCGTTGCCCTGTCCAGCTTGCTCGGGGTGCTATTCGTCATGCCAATTGGGGGTGCTGACATGCCAGTAGTAGTCAGTCTACTGAATTCCCTCTCTGGCATTGCTGCTGCATTCACCGGGTTCGTTATTGGCAACAACGTCCTCATCATCGCTGGTTCAATGGTCGGCGCTGCTGGCCTCATCCTCACGTTCATAATGTGCAAGGCGATGAACAGGACTCTGCCTGACGTCTTGTTCAAGGCATTTGGTGGGACTGCAGACAAGGCCCAGCTCTCTCGAACCAAGGTCGGCAGTGATCCCGTCGAGGTTGCCATGATTTGTGATGGTATCAGCAAGTGCGTGGTAATTCCCGGCTATGGCATGGCTGTTAGCCAGGCCCAACACTCTGTGAAGGAATTCGCCGATTTGATGGAAGCAAGGGGGGCTGAAGTCAGTTACGGAATACACCCCGTCGCTGGTCGGATGCCCGGTCACATGAACGTATTAATGGCCGAGGCCAACGTGCCATACGAGAAGCTGATCGAGATGGACGACATCAATAACGAAATGGCTGAAATGGATGTGGCCTTGGTAATCGGGGCCAATGACACTGTCAACCCGGTGGCCAGAAGCGGCGAGGGGCCGCTTGGTGGGATGCCCATCATCAATGCCGATGCTGCTAGAATTGTAGTCATCATTAAGCGCAGCCTTTCTGTTGGTTATGCGGGGGTTGACAATGACCTATTCTACGAGGACTCCACCATGATGCTCTTTGGTGACGGTAAGAAGATGATGAACGAGTTGAATGCAGCCATCAAGGAGTTGTGAAGCATACGTCCCCCAACCGTTATGAGACTCCTGCTGACGAGGCAACACAGGCGATAGAGTGCGAATGAGTGCTAACAGACTGGGCATTTGCCTAATTGCTCTGTTAGCCCTCTCTATTCCCACCATTGCCATGAGCGCTGGTCCCAGCGCCTCGAACTCCAATGATGAGCTCACTGTGAAGTTCGGCTGCTCCTGCCACAATAATGGCGCCCCCTCTGATCGTGCAATCGTCATGATTACCGGTGTCCCCCTGATGTATGAGACATCTCAGGAGTACCAATTCACTATTACCGTGGCGGACTCCCTCACCCTCTCGGGAGGCAATGGGAATGCCAAAGCCGGATTCCTGCTCTCTGCCGATTCATTAGGCTCGTTCCAGTGGGAGGGGGATCAAGAGATTAGAGTCGCCGATGGTCGCCCTGGCGACGTCTCCCATTCTGAGACTGACGGTGACGGCATTTGGCATTTGAGCTGGACTGCTCCTAGCGAGGATTTGGGGCCAGTTCAGTTCTGGCTGGTTGGGAACTCCGTCGATGGAGGGGGGGTTCCCGATGATATGGATTACTGGAACCTCCTTTCGTTCACAATCAGCGCACCGGGCACCGTCACAACCACTGAATCCCCCTCCACTCTGGAGACTAGGACGATTTCGGTTGGAACCTATGATACTCTCTTCGTGATTGAGGAGTCTGACGAGCAACTCGAGCAAGAGCGACAGGATGCTCTTGCTGCCAAGGTATTCGCTCAAGGAAACCTCTTCTTCTGGACCAGTCTCGTTGCCCTCCTTGTAGGTGCAGTCGTCCAGCGTGAGATTCTAGAGCGCCGATACGATGACGGGCCCCAGTACCTAGCAAGCGAATTAGCATATCCTCAAGGGATTCGAAGGGCCCTTGTTTCCATCATCGCATTCTACCTTGGTGTTAGATGGTCTGCTTCCGGTCAATCCATGCCATTCCAAGGGGTGGATTTCGCAGACTTTGCCATTGGCACTGCTTTCCTAATCAGTGCCTGGGCTGCATACGGAGTCTACAGGACTGTAATCTCGGCTCGAAAGGAACCCGGGCTAAAGGACCTAATGTGACATGGCCCGATTGCACGTCGATGGGGGCGAGGGGGAAATTTCCTTTCATCTTGCGGACTTGCATAGGCTGTTGAGAACTATCATTGTAGTATTGGGATTGCTGTGCGTATTCTGGTCATTTCTCGTGGGCGATGTCATTTCGGCCTGGCTCGATCTTTTGCCCCTCCATACAGGACCAAACAACGAGAACCTCTCCGTCTATTCTCCCTTCGATTGGATTGAAATCAGATGGTCATTGGTATTGGTCCTCGCCTTAACTACTGCATTACCCCTGACATCGCTCCTCTTCCGAAGGTTCTCATATTCTGGATTGCTGCCTAGGGAACGCTCGTGGTTGTCCACGGTCCTACTAATCTCCACGATTCTGGTGCCACTTCTGGTCATAGTCATTTGGACCTTAGCCATGCCCAAGTTCATTGATTTAGCCAAGTTGACGGGTTCGCTGGAGGGGGTAGGTGTTAGCTATGATGCGACTTCCTTGTTTTCACTAACCCTCGGTGCGTCATGGATAATGATAGTATGGTCTCTGACAGTGGTTTCTATCGGCGTAGCTAGGTTGTATGGCTTGATTGAAGGATCAGAGACAAGATTCAGATACCGGATGCTCGTAATCTCGGGTGGTACATTGATTATCACGCTTCCAGTGGAATTCGACGGCCTGAGGCTGTTGATTGCTATTTGTATCGCATATTCCGCCGACGCTTTGTCCCGAACTGTACCAGTTGCCCCATTGGGAAGACGCCGGCTCGCCCTTTCCAAATCGCTAGACCCCATGGGCAAAATCCCCCGGCTCGCCTTGCTGGATTGTGGATGCGAGGGCTCGTGTCCCAGATTCCCGCGAGAATTCCGTCCCTCGGGAATAGCCACTCCTCGGTGCAATGCCCTTTGCCTGTACGCGTCTGAGCAAGACTCTCTCTTTGACATGGTCCTTCACTCTGGCATAGACCGCTTGGTGGTTTCTGGTTGTGATGGCGCCCCTCTGCCCAAAGAATTTCGGGCATCTCTACGCAATCGTGGTTGCGGGATTAGCGGCCTCGGATGGTTGGACGAAACGAACTCGGAGGACAAGTCTTGGCGACTCAACTCACTTAACGACGCACTGCTATAGCAGAGGGGCATTGATTTGAAATCCCCTAGTCCGGCCGAGATGCCGTGGATAAAACTCGCGTGCTACTAGCAGTCGCCCTCTTGGCTGCTGCTACATTAACCCAGATTTATTCAACCTTTGTCGATGAAGCATTTGATCGACAAGCACTAAACTTCGACGATGAAGGCAGACTCGTCGGTTTGCAAACTGACGAGCATTGGCTTGTTCTGAAGGTGTCTTTCCCAAGCAAGGAATTTCCTGAAAATCTGCCTCTCGCTCTGATTGACGGTGAAACATCCGCCCTATCCTACATAGAGCAAATGAGTGGTGGGCGTTCTTCCCTCAGCATCACAATGGTGGATGAAATCTGGCATTCACGATACTCCGAGTCTCAATGGGGACAAGATTCCTCCGAAGAGAGGGATGTTGGTGGGGACCATGGGGGGGCGTCAGAATTGGCCGCAGAAGCAATCAGCAACTTACTCGGTAGTGGATCGGGCCAAGCACCCGACATAGACCTCTCACAATGGGATCTCAATAGTGATGGAGTCGTTGACAGACTGTTGATTCTTCATTCAGGCGAAGCACAGGAGTTAGGTGGGCCAGCCTCTTCGATCTGGAGTCACTACTCCCCCTTCCAAGATCCCGTCAATATTGGTGATTTCTCCTTCGCGCACTACACAATGGCATCAGTCAATGGTGGTTTGGGCGTGATAATTCACGAGATGCTCCATCAGATGGGCGCTGTTGACTTGTATGACGTCCATAGTGAAACACCTTCGAGAAAATGGAATGGCCTTGGTGATTGGGACATTATGGCCAGTGGGAATTGGATTGGTGATGGAAATCTTCCTTCCATGCCCGGGGCGTCAACATTGGATCTGATAGGTGCTAGCTCGACAATAGCCATTGACTCCTCGGCCCCAAACTCCTATACTCTAACTCCAATCTCTGAGGGGGGATCACAACTGAGGATTGACTTAGGACCTGGAGAACATATTTGGATATCGTTGAGATCCGATTCAGGATTCGACGCGGGTTTGCCCGGGCATGGGATTCTTGTTGAGCAACAAGATCGAAACTACGGCGATTTGGAGGACAATCTCGTGAATACGGACCCAAGCAAAGCCTGGGCCAAGGTCGTTGAGGCAGATGGGGATGACGCCCTGCTGAGGGGCAGAGACTATGGGAGCCTTGGCGATGTCTTTACCGAAGGTGATGTATTCGGGAATGAGGGGATGAAAATACGTGACTCAAGGGGCCGAATGGCTCCATGGGCCGTCACCATTTCCAATCTCACGGCCACTAGGGCTACTGTCTACTTCGTCCCGAATTCTGATCCCCAAACTATCGTGATGACGCCTAGATCACCTATCGCATTGCTTGCCACGGAGTCAGCGTTCGCTGACGTCACCCTGGAAGTAAATTGCACATTATCGGTCGACCTATCGCCTGATTCATCATCAACCGAGGAGACTCAAATCCAGCTCGATGCTGGTCGCCATGAAATACCCATACTCACCATTGATGCAGTCGCGGCCGACCATGGCATTTTGATGGGTGCTATTGGTTGCGAGGGAATGCCTGAAACCAATTTCAAACTTGATTGGTACCTAATTGGGCATCGGGTATCCGACTCAACAATAGAGCAGACAGTGCCCTGGGACAAAGACTCAATTGTCGAACTGATGCCACACTACGATGGCGATAGCCCGAGAACGTATTCAATAGCGATTGACGGCGCTGTTAATAGGATCGCGGCGGTTGACTCCCAAGGTACGATATATCCCGGCGATCCTATAATTCTGAGTGTCACCCCCACCGGCCTTCTTGAACCGGGGATGATAGCTAGGGGGGAGTTGGTTCTTACCGACTCGAATAATCTAGAGCAGCGTATACCCCTAGTTATCAAAGCTGAAAGTGAATTCCCCCTGGGCGGGACCTTAGCTTGGTTGAATTCCCCTTCAAATGCCCTCTCCCTGATATGCTTGCTATTGGCTGCCTCTGTGGCTACCGGAAAGAGGGGTGTCCACGAGGATGGGTCTTCGCGAAAACATGTACAAGGAAGCCATCATTTCGGTCTAGCCGAAGAGTAGCTACTTGCGAGTTGGGTTTGCCCATCTCCTGTCAGGCGGTGGCCTAGCTACTTCCAAGAACCTCCAAACCCCTTCGACGAGGATGGGGTGGAGCCAACGCTTATTCACGCCCGATGCCAGTCTTGATCCTAGGCAGGCAGCCCCCCAATCCTTTGGTGCATCAGTGGGATCGATAACTAACCAGGGAGCGTGCCCCTCTCCGAGAGGAGCATCGTAGCACCTCCATCGGGTGCCGTACTTGAATCCGGGGCGGGGATGGAGTCCTCTCTTCAAGAGATCACGCAAAATGCTAGCACCGATGGATAAACACGCGGAGGTTCCGGCCATTCCCACTGAGACAATCTCAATCTCATATGGCCCCAATTGCCGGCCTTCATGCAATGGTATCCCTATGGCTTCGCAAGCCCAGTTCCCAAAGCCAGAGAAGTATGCCCCCCCGTTGGATAGTTCAACTGATTGGATGGAAGATATAGATGAAATCTCTTCGATCGTAGGCTGGGGAACCCTCCCTGATGGCTCCGATGGAAGCAACCTGTACGTCACGACTGAATGCTCGTCATCGACAATAAGTACCTCGGCAAATTTGCCCTTTCCAATGACGGAAACGCACCATCGAAACAGATCGTCCACATCCAGACCATCGGTTGAGTGAAACCATCTGACTTCGGCCTCGGCCTCTTCCTTGCCGGGGTGGGAGTTTGATGGCCAACGTAGCCCCCACGTACCCTCGGAGATATCCAGGTCCAATGGGTAAATCGGACATTGGGTGACAATCTTGTTCCCAGGAACCCTCAGGGCTTCCATGACCGCGGCTTCGAATAGCACATTTGGCTTAGTCGATATGCATTGACTCAGCCAATTCGGACTAGGCCATGGCAAATTTCTGTGATCGTGGCAGAATATTACCTCGGAGTCGGATAGTATCAATCCCCCTTCCCCGTCGGGATGGCCAATAGCGGACTTGTCCCACAGCCTATTTACGGATTGTCCTAGGTACTTCCATCCACCTTCTACCTGCTGCATCTGTAATGTGGGCGTTGGCGATTTGATATAGACGGTATCCCCAAATCTCATCTGTCGTCCCCCCATGGGCGATACTGAATGATGAGCGAGACGGTACTTGAGCGCGTTGACTGCCTCAAGAGATTACGGGCCCTCCTCGACGATATCGATGGCTCAAGGGTCACCTTAATTGGTGACACAATGCTAGACAGATATCATCACGGATTCGCAAATAACCTCAATTCCACCGCTCCGGTGCCTGTGATGAAGGTCATACGCTCTGAGGAGTCTCCGGGAGCTTCGGCTCACATAGCATTGGGCCTAAACTCACTTGGAATGCAAGTGATCTTCCACACTTGTGTCGGTGGTGATCAGGAAGGTGCGACCGTCTTGGAGATGCTTTCAGACCGCGGAATCTCCAGAGAACACATCGCTGTAGTGGATGAGATGAAGACTCTGACTAAAATTAGGTTCTACGGTAGCAGGGAAAGCCTCTTAGAAAAGAGTCAGATTCTGCTCCAAGCTGATCGGGGGCCCTTAGAGCCACTTCCTGTGGAGATTTCCGAAGTATTGACCATATCAGCCTTCGATTCATTGGAGAACAGTTGTGCACTGGTCATATCGGACTATGACAAGGGGGCAATTAGCCAGACCGGTGCCGCAATGCTAATTCATGAGGCACGCAATCTTGGAATTCCAGTAATTGTTGACCCAAAACTTACGGGTCTCGAGAAAAGCAGAGATGCCACCGTAATTCTATTCGAAATTCGAGGAATGGAGCTACTTAGGAGGCGCTTGATGCTTGAAAGCACCCGTGAAACTGCAGCTCATCTTCTTGAAACATATGGTTGGGAAGCCCTCGTAACACTAGGTGGGGTCGACGGGGTTTCTCTGTACCAATCGGACGGTTCAGATGTACACATTCCCTGCATGGCACCTGCTCCGGAGCAACAGATTGGGCTCCATGATGCTGCTGCAACCGCACTTGCAGCCGCTCTCGGACATGGTTACAGCATACTGGACGCTACCTCTTTGGTGGCCGCTGCTTGTGAATGCGTGCTATCCGCAGAATCGAGTCTTGAGTTCGTTGACAAGAACACATTGGGACTTTGGATTGATGAACTCTCATGGCAAATGCAGATCTCAGAAAGATAGCAATCATCTCTCCATGGGGTTCAATACTGTTTGCTTTGAGCGACAATCGTGACGAATGACCTTCCACCGGCTCTTGTACTGGTCTCCATATTGTTGTTTTCATCGCCTTCAGTAGTGGGATCTAACCACTTCGACGATCCCATTATTATAGCTGTGGATTTAGATAACGGAATTGTGACTGACCAAGACATATTCGTAAGTGGATATGTCGAAAATGAAGATTTGCCATCTTCCATTTGGTGGCATCTATCTGATTCAGAAGGCCGGGTTGAACACGGGACCCTTACCGGTGAACTTTTCGAATTGGATAGATTATCTTCTAGGCCTCGCTGGGGATTCGAATTCACCATAGAAGCCCGGGGTGCTATGCCCTGCGCATGCAATCTACATATCTTCGCACAAGAATCAGTTAGCGACCCAATCGAGGTTATCCGGTCAATATTCTTTCACGAGGGTGCCCATTCACTGCCCACTACTGTATACATTGAATCTCCGACCGAGGATTCGTGGGCAAGCAGTACACTGCAGATAGAGGGGCACTCATTCAGCATGGGGGACTCCGTACCCACATTGCTAGCCAAGATTGTCCAATCTACTCCCTCTGTCCAATGCAGTGAACGAGAGTCTTCATTAATCCTTGACTCAGTTGGCGATTCCGCCATCATCCTTCCTGTGGATGCAGTTTGGGGGTCATTCGTGAGTGAAATCGATGTTTCCGGCTATGATGATGGTTGGCACGATATTTTTGTCTTCTCGTCCAATGAGGATGTGGCAGGCTATTCAGAGGCATGCGTCAGTGTTCGTGTTGACAACACTCCTCCTGATGTGACTATCGGAGGGCCCTCTTCCGCAATCGAAGGATCGGATAACTTGCTTTTCGATGGCAGCGAAACCGATGATGCTCATTGGGGGAGGGATGGTATAAATTACATCTGGACCATCAGACGCCCCTCTCACACGGGCAGCATACCAATTGAGGTCTTGTCCGGTCATGACTTGCGGAGCTACTCATTCTCTACCGACTACTCTGGTGAGTTCGAATTGTCTTTGACTGCAATTGACCTAGCGGGAAACTCAGAGACATCGATGATCCATTTCACAATAGAAAACCTCGCCCCTGTAATTCGATTGGAAATCGACGGAAGGGCAGTTTTCGATGGCGATACTGTATATCTGCAAAAATCATCTGCAATTGAGTTTGATGCAACTAGCTCTAGCGATACAGACAATGATATTTCTTCGTTAAGATGCGTATGGAAAATTAACAACATCCCAATTTACGAAGGTAGATATCGGGAAATGCCATGGCCAGAGGGAGTTGGCGATCAGTATGCCCTTACTCTTGAGGTGTCCGATGACGACAGGGAGACCTCAGTGCTGACAGTCATCATTTCAGATGCCGATCCCAGCTCACCAATCCCCCCATCAATGGTCATTCTACTTTGTTCAACTGCATTCTTGATTTTCGCAGTATTCAAGCGTCGCCTAACCGCCACGAAGGATATTCAAATACCCAAGTGGACTTGAACCAATTACTAATAACGAACTTCGGTGGAAGGTGGGTCGATGGCATCATTACCATTCACACACGAGGAATACCGCAAACGGCAGGCTCGTCTCCTTGAACTAATTCCAACTGATGGCTTGGTTCTAATTCCAACCAATCCGTTGGCCATCCGTTCCAATGACGTAAGCTACCCGTTCCGTGCTAATTCGTACTTGCTATACTTGTGTGGTTGGGCCGATCCCGAATCTGTCTTCATGGCTCGCCACAATGGTGACTCATGGATCACGGCTCTCTTCGTCCAACCTCGCGATACCAAGGCTGAAATTTGGGAGGGAGTCAGGGTCGGCGCCGAAGGGGCATCCACGGGATGGCCCGTAGACTCAGCATACTCAATAACAGATTTAGACAAGGAGATTCGTGAAATTATCACCGATGATACGGAGATTTTCACCATATTGGGCCTCAATACAGACTTGGATAGTGTTCTCGAGGGCTTGAAAACGTCCGATCCACGAAAAATCATTGACAGCCATAGGAGACTCAAATCCAAAAGAGAGGTTGAATTGATGCAGGAATCTGCCGCAATTGCAACAGCCGCACATATCCTTGCTATCAAATCCACATTTCCAGGTATTGGTGAGTGGCAAATTCAGGCCATTATCGAAGGGCATTTTGCCCATAGCCATAGTCAATGGAGCTACCCCTCAATCGTCGGCGGGGGCGATAATGCCACTATTTTGCACTATAAGTCAAATGACCGCGTGATAAATGACGGGGATTTAGTCCTAGTCGATGCTGGATGTGAAGTCGAGGGATATGCATCTGATATCACTCGAACTTGGCCTGTGAATGGAAAATTCACCGAACCACAGAGGGAAATATACGAATTAGTCCTGAAGGCAGAGCTGGCCGGCATTGAGGCTTGTCAGGCTGGATCAGTTTGGCATTCTATGCACAGAGCCACCTCAGCAGTGTTGGCTCAGGGGTTGATTGATTTGGGGATTCTCGATTGTAGCGTTGAGGAGGCCATTGGAGATGGCGGGGATTTCAATGGGCCATACAGAAATTTCTTCATGCATGGAACTGGACATTTTCTTGGACTCGACGTCCACGATGTCGGCGGTGGAAGGCAGGGTGATGAAGACGGGGGGCCAAAATTGCAACCTGGAATGGTACTCACAGTAGAGCCAGGGCTATATTTCGGAAGTTGGAGGGCTGATATTGAAATTCCCGAAAGATACTCGGGAATCGGCGTGCGCATTGAGGATGATGTTCTCATTACCGATGAAGGCCCCGTAGTATTGACGGCTAAATGCCCGAAGGCCATTGATGAAATAGAAGCATTAGTCGGAAGCGCTAGGTGATAGCTTGGGAAATTGCCATTCTATCCTTGAAGAGCAGTTATCCGAAGACCCACCCCCCCTGGATATCGATGACGCGGCCCTCCTCTATCAGCATGCAAACCTCAGTGACCTGATGCACGCCGCCTCAGTGAGACGTCATAAACAGGTATCTGGAAATGAAGTCACCTATCTCGTCGACAGGAACATCAACTACAGCAACATTTGCACCATCAATTGCCAGTTTTGCTCTTTTCAGAGGCTGCCTGGACACCAAGAGTCATACATCCAGACCATTGACCAAATTAGCCAGAGGGTTACCGAACTAGAGGAGATTGGTGGAAGTAGGATTCTAATGCAAGGAGGTGTAAATCCAGAGCTTCCATTACAATGGTACCTTGAGCTATTGAGTGAACTACGACATCGCCATCCCAGTATATCTCTGGACTGCTTCTCACCTATCGAGATTGAAGGAATCGCTCAAGTTTGTGATATTTCAACTATTGAGGTTCTGCGTGAGCTCTCTGAGGCAGGGTTGCACGGTCTCCCCGGCGGTGGTGCCGAGATGCTCGTTGACGACATCAGAATGGATGTCTCCCCGAAAAAGGGCTCTGCGGACAATTGGCTAAGGGTGATGGGGGAGGCCCATACACTAAACCTAACCACTTCTGCTACCAACGTCTACGGTTTCGGAGAGAGCATCCGTCAACGTATTGAGCACATGTTTCGAATTCGTCAGTTGCAGGAACACTCCATATGTAGGGGTTTGACCGGTTTCTCATCATTCGTTTCGTGGCCAGTGATGTTGGAAAACACTAGTCTAGGATTAAGAAATGGTGGCCGCAATATGATTGAGCTCGGCACTGGTTCCGTCGAGTACCTTCGGCACGTTGCAGTATCAAGACTATTTTTCCACAACATCGACCACATTCAGGCTTCGTGGACCACTATGGGACTAGATATCGCAGAGATTGCATTGTTAGCTGGGGCCGATGACGCCGGCTCGACCATGATGGAGGAGAATGTCGTCTCTTCCGCCGGCACCACCAAGACTCAGGCAACCGAAATTGAACTGCGGAAGATCATCACTAATGCAGGTTTCATCCCAGTAAAGCGGGACTCAGAATACAATATTCTGGAAACGCCCCCCAAAGTGGTGGACGGGGATAGCGCCTGGACCATTCCAAACTCAATAACCTGATAACTCCACCCGGCCGCTTCGAACAGGCAGGTTGCCAGAGACGATTTTATTGACGCTGCCACCCATTGTAATCGGCTGGACCCACATAACGTCTGAGTTCAGAACGCCCGTGCATTCGATGACCAGTTCCCAATGTACGGCGATTAGAGGGGAGTATATCGACCCGGGCCATTGGCCCTTCGGCAGTTCCAAGGACCATTCTAAAGGTCGGCCGTCTACTAATTGGGGGAACTCGGACCATTCTCCGTATTCCGAAGCACGCAATGGCTCAAGCGTGGCAACTCTGCTGTTTGCAAGTTGCATGGGGATAGCCTCCCCTACTCCAGTACCTATCTCATCCCCAGTGGTGACTCTCTTATCGGGCAATTGGGTGGACATCCCAGGGGCTGGTTGCCCTCCTTCGCTTCTGCCGAGTGCATGAATGAGCATGCTCCTCTCCGGCACCGCAATACCGACTTGGATCCTAGCCCTGCGAATGCCTGCCTCATCAGGCAGGTCGGGCAAGGAAGAAATTGTCACACCGTTCCTAGAAACTATCGTACCTATCTCTAAATCTACTGGCGCTTTACTGAGGAGTAATTTTTGCCTTCGCAAATCCCTCAAATTGGCTATCATTCGGTACAGCAGTGGGAGGAGGAATACTGGGAAAGCGACGAATAGAAGTTTGGGGTAGTATAGTGGGCCGAATTTGAATGAGCCGGCGAAAGATCGGGAAATAATGTCCAGAGCTACCAAACCAGGCTCAATTGCGTGAATAAACAAGGCGATTATCAGCAGGATTACCGTTGGTGGTATCAGACTTCTAGAAACAGCATGAAGGGGGTCTGGTATGATGTACCATCCTCTACGGGTTCTGTCTATGAAATCGGGTGGCCTCTCTCCAATCTGGCATTCAATAACCGGGAGATGGCTGAATTCTTCAGAGAACGCCCTCCATTCTATGAACCATTCATCTTCGGCACCGATCTTAAATTTCGGTGTCGGTAAAAAATCGGACTCAATTACAACTTCCATCGCAGGCACTTGGCTGGGTTCCATCTGCGCAGGCTCAAACGGGGGATATCTTATCCTCTGAACTGAAAGAGGCAATAACTTAACCCCACAGAACTGCCATCGCTGCTCTTCCTGCAAGCTTCCTGAACTCTGGGACCTCCCTGAGCATCTTCACCCCCAGAGGTATTGGGTTCTCTATGTCTCCAAGTTCGTTGATAAGTGAGGTTACTTCCGGTTTCGACCAGACTTTGAATATCTCATCCAACTCAGAATCTGTTGATTCCGTGAGAAACGCATCCCTCAGGGCCCTCTTCCTCCTTTGATCACCACTCATCTCATCCAGCAGTTTGGAAATTTTACCCATCCTCCGGCTAGAGAGATCCCCTTCGTTCAACGCCAGACTCAGCTCAGGAACTAACAGGTCTACCTGTTTGAACCCCGGTCCAATCCCGCCGCCAGTTGTGGGTTTGCATATTCCGGCCGCATCGCCAAAAAGCGCGACCCTCTCAATCAATGGCCGTTTTACGAAACCACTGGGAATGGGCCCGCAATAACGGCCAATCTCAGTGCATTCTTCAAATCGCGAAGACCAAGCGCTACAGCTCTGTAACTTTCGCAGTAGGTCCTCGCATGAACGTCCCCCTAGAAGGCTAGCTTTCGTCCACGTACCAATCCTTGTAGTTTCACGAGAAGGAATGGCCCATGCGAAGAAACCCGGGGCGAAGTCGCTTCCAGTGTACATATCCAACTTTCCCTCCTCGCCCCGATAGCCTGCGACTTCGATTTGGAAGCCAATCATTAGCTCCCTGGGATTCCCCATTCGAAATCTTCTCCTTACCCACGAATGCGCACCGTCGGCACCGCAAACCAACTTCGCTTTGATGGCCAGCTCACCCCTTGGGGTCTCTATATCAAGGGAAACATAATCCTCGTGGACAGTGGCCGAAGTGGGTCTGCTGGATAAAAGCAGATCAGCTCCAACTTCTATGGCCTGCATGACGACAGCTTCATCGAATATCTTCCGGCATACAGATAAGGTCCGAATTCTCTGGGAATCACCAATATTGACAGCAGTACCCGATGGACTGTGGATTCTAGCACCCCAGATTTTTGTCAATATAGCGTGTTCCACACCCACGGAATCCATTGCATCGGGATTTACGAGGCCGGCACATTGGAAGGGACGACCAACCTCTGCGTGTTCCTCGACCAGCAAGACGCTGTGCCCCCTCTCGCAGAATCTTCGAGAGAGAAATCCCCCTATCGGCCCAGCGCCAATGATGACGACATCATACGCCGTGTCCATGTAAATCACTCAGGACCCGGGTACAACTATTTTCCCCTTCGTCGAGACCTGATTCGCTTCTTGAGAATGCCAATCAGGCTACTCGCATCCTGTTTTGTTATAGTTTCAATAGACTCGCTCTTGACCAATTCGACCGCATGTTCGATGGCTATCTCAAGATTTTCGCTCATTGACAGGATGGTGCTAATTTGCCGCTCAGTAGCAGGTGAGGAGTTATCGAGTGAAATCAGTTTATCAATAGCCATACTTGCAGTACCGTCGCGTCCACCTGTGAGAGAATCGATGTCCACAATCCCCTGCTCGTGCAAAAATATATCCAAATCCAATGATAGCTTTTCTACCAATCTAATGATTAATGCCACCTGCTTCTCACTGGCTTGAATTTCTCCTTGAACCGCATTGCTGAGAGAATCGATTATCCCCCTAACTTCTTCTCCTGAAAGAGCTTCTAAGCCACCGAGCCCCCAGATCGCGAACTTCTCTTCCTCGCTCATTCGGCTAGTCAGCCTTTCTAGGTAACGCAGTTGTCTAGGTGTTGGCATCTTCCGCCTGCGTTCAAGTGCATTGTTATGCATAGATCTGAAAACGCCTACAAAATCCTCCCACGTAGTAGCCGCATTGGAGTCTCCGAGCTCTATCTTATCCAGATTCCCCTCCATGGTTGAAGTGAATTCTGAAGTGAACAATCCGCCCTCCAAGAGGGATTCTTCGTTGTAATGCGGCACTACATCCAGCCACAAGAGCCTCCCCTCGGTGGTAGGGGCTAGTGAACTACCATCCTTTTCCACGTACCCTCTGTCAACTAATTTTCTAACTGTGGAAACATATGTGGAGGGTCGACCTATGCCTGCACCCTTCATCTGTTGAATGATGGAACTCTCTGAGAATCTTCTCGGTGGCTTGGTTACATCGGTTACCATAGCAGGCTCTTTGTCGAATGCCCACATGGAGCCGATTGAGAATCCTGATATGGGGGGTTCTGTTAATACATCGGACAAATATCTAGAATAGGCTGATTCCCAACCTGCATGAACCCTCCAACTTGAGCTGCCGAAAAGCTGCAGGTCTAATCCCTCACATGAGAGGATCATTTGCCTCCGCTCCCTTACTGAATCAGACATTTGGCTAGCAGCGAACCGGGCCCATATCAATTTGTACAAAGCAACTTCGTCTTCGTTGGTTTCAACCAACTCGTTTTCCGGGTTGGTGGGACGTATGGCTTCGTGGGCATCTTGGACTCGTTCTTTGGATGACTTCCTCGATTCGCCCACACCTTTGCCCAAATGATCAGTGCCGAACTTTTGAGCAATCAATTCCCTGATAGTCTCGCGCGCGTCAGCATTTGTTCTTGTGGAGTCAGTGCGAATGTAGGTGATGTGCCCAGATTGGTAAAGGGAGGAAGCAACGCTGCTAGTCTTTGAAATGGACCACCCTAATCTAGAGTTTGCAGATTGCAGCATGGTATCAGTGGTGAAAGGGGGTTGTGGCCGCCTCCGAACTTTTCCTTCCTGCACAGATACCAAGGTCAGTGAGTTGGAATCCATGAGCGTTGCATGTGCTATCTTGGCAGCCTTCGTATCGGATGTTCTATTGGAATGATATTTTCCACGATCATCCAACCAAGCGTCGGGATCATTGCTCTCATGGAACTTGACCTTCAGATTGACTCCATTTGAATCAACAGAAACCGAGTGGTACTCCTTTGGAACATGGGCCTCCCTTTCCAATTCCTTGTTGACCACAAAACCCAATGTTGGAGTCTGCACCCTACCCATTGACCTAAGCCTCCAGGATCTGCAGAATTTGGAGCATCGGAATCCAACTAGCCTGTCCATGAGGCGGCGGACAATGGCTGCTTCGACCAATGCCATGTCCAATCCCAGGGGATTGTCGATAGCCTCGGTTACAGCTTGTTTGGTAATTTCGTTGAACGATACTCTAGCAACAGAGGGGAATTCAGCGAAGATTATACTCAACCTCCACGCAATAAATTCACCTTCACGATCGGGGTCGGTTGCGATGAAAACCTCATCCACCCCCGATGCTGAGGCTTTAGAGAGAATCTTGGTGACTATCCCCTCCGCTCTTTCAGTCCACATCCAAGGAGGGTTTGGGAGCTTTCCGGGTTTAGAGGCCCACAGTGCTTTGGAGCTTTGTTTGGACCCGTCACGGGAAGGCAGGTCTTGGACATGGCCATTGCAAGCCTCGACCATCCAACCCCGACCTAGATACTTCTTGATGGTCCGAGCCTTGGCCTTGGATTCCAGGATTACCAACTTCATATTCCCACACCTACACTCTCTAGTCTCACGGTGCCGATACGGCCCATGTATAAACGTGAGCAGCCAGAAACACATCCAACGCGCGCGAGTGCGTGCCTGCGCGTGAAGCCGAACTAAGGCCGCAGCGATTCCCTATGAGCCCGCTCATTCCAATTTCTATCGAACGCGGGGCCAAGACAACCTACGCATCCGGGGTACCCTGCTTCGGCAAATTGTAGTAGATTTGCATAAAGCAACTCACTGAATCTCTTTGACTCGACGGGTATCCATATCACCTCCAAAGACTTTGGCATATAATCACCAACAACGGCAATCAACTTGGCATCCTTGTAGAAAGCCAAGTGCTGTGCTGTTCCTCCCATGTATTGTGGCGGCTCTACATTAATGACTAGTGATGGTGCAATTTCGTTAATCTCCAACATCCTAGAATTCGCATGATTCCAAAATAACTCGGACTCCCATCTGGCATGTTGCTCCCCTGAATTTAGGACAATCGTCACAGGGGATAGCTCGAGCATCAGCCTTGCCAGTTCGGCAATGGCTATTTCTCCGGCTGTTGTGCCCATACTCCTCAATTCATGCGCAACGATTGAAGAATATGTGCCTTTAGCCTCGTCGATGGGGTTGGCTTGGAGAATGCTTGCTAATCCATCGCTAAAGCTGATTGACCCAGAACGTGCTCACTCTCATACAATCTCCTTTCTATCATCCATTGGTGAGAAGACATCCGGACAGTTCCTCCTAAACCAGTTTTATCGCTCTCCCAAGCTCCCAATAGAAGTCTTCGATTTGCTTTTCCACCATCCTTTGGGTCTCGCGGCAGGCTTTGACAAGGGGGCTGAAGCCCTGTTATCTTGGCCAGCACTGGGATTCTCATGGAGCGAATATGGGGGAGTAACTCGTTATCCGCAAGATGGGAATCCCAAGCCAAGGATGTTCAGAGCAAACAAAGACAGGGCTTTGGTGAATAACATGGGACTAAACAATCCTGGGGCCTCTGTTGTAAGGGACCGGTTGATTGCTCGTAAAGTTGCTGAAAGATGGCCGAAATCACCAGTAGCAGCAAATATTGGCCGTTCAATGAAGGTGGATGATGAGCATGTTGCTGATGACTATTCATCAACTTTGGACGTCCTCTGGGATTACGCAGACCTCTTTGTCTTGAACATTTCATCGCCGAACACCCCTGGATTGAGGGATCTCCATGAAGAAGATTTGCTCGAAGGCGTATTGCGGTCATGCATTGGCATTGGTAGGAGGAAGCAGGCATCGAAACCCATCCTCTTGAAACTCTCGCCTGATTCCCCAAATGAAGAGGCTTTGGATACTGCACGCGTTGCCATGGGCTTGGGCATTGATGGCTTCGTAGCAACAAATACCACCGTAAGTAGGCCCATTCCCCTCTCCACTCAATCTAGGAAAGCGCTTGCTCACGATGGTGGACTATCAGGTCGCCCCCTCCATGGTAGGACAATAGAAATCATCGAAATGCTCTTCCAAGAGACCGAGGGCAAGGTCCCGATCATCGGCGTGGGGGGAATAGAATCCTGTGAAACAGCATGGAATGCCATCACCTCGGGAGCTTCGCTTCTGCAATTGTATTCCTCCTTGGTTTTCAATGGCCCCTCCATCGTGTCCAACATAGTCAGGGGGCTAGCCAAGAAGACTAAAGAATCCGGATTCTCGGGAATTAGCGAAGCTGTTGGGTACAAACACATTTAGCACTATGCCACCACACTGCGTTGAGTCACATGCCTGACCTCTCTGTAGGTTTACCGGGATTGGTCATGCATAACCCATTGATGTTAGCATCTGGGGTGCAGGGAGGCAGTGCTCGGGCGCTCCAGCGAGTTGCCGCAAGTGATGCCGGCGGAATGGTGACTAAATCCATCGGCCCTGTTCCAAGGGAGATGTATCCCGGGCCGGTATGTGTCGAAGCCATGGACTCCGTCGTCCTCAACGCGATGGGGCTCCCCAATCCAGGAGCTGATGTCTTTGCTGAAATTCTATCTAATGAGAATTTTTCCAAACCCCTGTTGGTATCGATCTTTGGAGGCTGTGCTGAGGAATATGTGGAAGTCGCTAAAAAATTGGACGATGCGGGTGCTTCGGCGTTTGAGCTGAATCTCTCCTGCCCCCATTCCAAACCAGGTAGCAGAGCACTGATTATTGGCCAGCAGGCAAAATCGATCCATGATGTCGTCTCTGCTGTAAGGGATGCTGTAGATGCCCCCCTATATGCGAAATTAACACCCAATACAACGGATATTACAATCGAAGCCAAGGCAGCACTTGAAGCAGGTGCGGATGGATTATCCCTGATCAACACTGTTTCCGCAATAGAAGTCGACCCCTACGCTGGAAGGCCAGTCATCGGAAATCTTCTGTGTGGATTATCTGGTCCGGCAATCAGGCCAATCGCACAACGGAAGGTTGCCGAAATCGCCTTGTCGATGAGGAGGGGGGAGATTCCCTCTGCACCCATTCTAGGCATTGGGGGCATTAACACTGGACTAGATGTTGCCAGATTCGTTATGCTTGGGGCATCCGCAGTACAGATTGGTAGTGCCTTGATCTGGGGGGATGTGGAAAAATTCAAGGAAATCTCCGTAGAGTTGTCTGAATTCATGGATCTGAACGGCTATCGGGACATCTCATCGATGCAGGGCATCGCTCTGGATTCATTGGAAGGGTTGTCATGAGTTTGAGGGCCCCACCCCACAATCGACTACCACTCGACATGTCTAGACTTTCTGACGCTTGCTCTCTCAGGCTGGCCCTCTCATTTGAACCCCGGAAATTGATTTCCGCCCCGATCCCCCTCCCTCTGGTCGAAGTGCAATTCGAGGCTGAAGGGATAGCTACCCTCTGGGTGCAGGTACCTAATTCTATGGCAACACAATATCGGCCCGGCCAATACTTCATGTGCTGGAATCCATATGACTCAACAGGAGGGATGAGTCGTCCTCACTTCCACTCTGAGAAACCATACAGCGTTGGAGACATCAGAGTCGGACACAGCCATGCCCATCAATTGGTTGAAGCGGAAACGGGGCGTCAAGGTCGTGATTTTCTCGGATTCACCATAAAGGACCTGGGTAGGCAGAGCGGTGAACTGACAAGATTGAGTGTCGGAGACTGGTTGGCCATAAGGGGGCCATTCGGAACTGCTTTCCCCCAAATGAACGCCGGAGAACGATTAGTTCTGGTTTCAGGCGGGATTGGTTCGACCCCCATGCATATGGCCGCCCGAGAAGCTAGGCACCGGCTGGGTGACGATGTTCGGATTGAAGCGATAATGGGATTTCGGAATGCCGAAGAGTCCCATTACGTTTCAAGAATGGAATCAATCTGTGACAGCCTTCGCATTACAACAGATGACGGGTCCCTTGGAACGCAAGGGTTTCCAACGGCTCTTCTCCCTGAGTTGCTAGGCAATTATCACGATGGGCGAACAGTACTTCTCACCTGCGGACCCGAACCCATGATGTTGCCAGTTCTACAGATGGCCGTGGATTCGGCGATAAAATGCTATGCGGCCATGGAGAGGTATCTCCCTTGTTCGATGGCCGTGTGTGGATTGTGCATGGTGGGGGACCGCCTTATCTGCAAAGACGGGCCTGTCATGGACGGCGATTGGTTGTTGCAGCAGGATGATTTCGGCTCTTCACATGGACATTGGGCAGCAGTTGGGTAGTCATCCTTTATCGCGAGGAGGCTACAGGAGCCAACATGGCACTCAGTCGTCTCAACCGACTTCTTGTCGTCGGTTTACTATTTGTTGCAGTTTTGGGAATGGCGATGATTAGCATTGGGCCTGAGACCCAATATTCCGTCGACGAACTTATGGAAGATCCAGAAATTTACAACCAGGGTCAGATCTTCGTCAGGGGCACGGTGTCAGATTTTGAGATAAGCGAGTGTCAATTTTCACTAGAGGGGACTGTACATTCAGTATTGGTTGATTGCTCTTCTGTAGCACTCCCCGATGGGTTTTCTGAAGGCATCATCGTCTCCATCAGGGGTTACTTCAGCGATGATGGATTTCAGCAGAATCCCGATAGCATTGGTTCGTGGAGCCTTTCAGCCCATGAGATTCAAACTGGATGTCCGTCGAAGTACGAAGCTTGATTTTCCTTGGGTATTATTCATAGGTGACCGCTCCGCTCGTTTCTCGGGCTAGGGGGGGAGTTGACGTGCTCTGCAATTCACAAATCGTCGATAATGGTGACCCGAAGTCCGAGGGCGGCGCAGACGAGCTATTGGAACCACACCGGTTGACGTCGATGTCTCGCCCCCAAGAGATCCAGGTTGGCGAAATCCGATTCCGGAGGGAATCGGCGATCGTCTTACGCCCGGGAACCAGGTCAGGCGCGGAAGCGAGCAGCCCGACCGGGGATGCTGGATGCCTTGGGATTGCGGGATGGAGGAGATCGGTGCTCAAGTCCCATCTGTGACGAGCGTCCACCGAGGACACGCCCACCTTCATGGAAGGTGGGGCATGCCACCCATGCCGCAGACGATTTTGAAGTGTTCCTCATTCACCGGTTGAACACTCAATCTACTGAATCGCTGTAGCAGGGGCATCCCATCTAAGCTCGTACTGGCCCTCATATCGGGTAGTGGGACAATTTCGGGCAACGCCACGACAGGTTCTATGTCAACCATAATCCACCTTGGGTCATCCGATGTCGCCTTGGGGTCGTAGTAGTTTGAGTTTGGGTCCTGAGCGGTGAAATCTGGATATGCTCCTTTGCAGACCCTGGCAACGCCGACAACGTGTGGTGGTTTGCAGTTTGAATGATAGAATAGAACGAGGTCGCCGACGACCATGTCGTCCCTCATGATGTTCCTTGCCTGGTAGTTTCTGACTCCGTCCCAGTGCGTCGATCCATCATTTACCAATTGGCTCCATGGATACACATGAGGCTCACTCTTCATCAACCAGTAGTTGGGCATGATGCCCGCTAGATGTTGCCGCAATCAAGTTAGCGTTACCAAGCATCTTTGGTGTGTCCGTGAATGAGGGCAGCGTCAATGCTGTCAGCATCATCCCTGGCGATTGCCCTTCTGAGGCCCGCCGACTTCACCATAGTCTCCACACCGCCAGTCAGCCCGAGGTTTGAGCTGACCATGAACGAAAATATAGCAGGCAGCAATAGCAATGCTGAGAGAGCCGCGATAATCAGTAGGATGATGATTACCGTGACGAAAGGCGTAATTGCCTCAATGGGAATCCCATAGGCACAGGTAAGCCCTGCGGCAGTGACAGTCGTGGCTTCGAACAGACTCATTCCAGTACTGGCACATGACGTGCGTATGGCCTCGATGGTGCCGCCGAGCTCCTTCACCCGATTGGCAATGTGAATCGAGAAGTCGATGCCGACTCCAACCAGAATGGAGCCGATCATCACAGTGACCAGTGAGAGAGTGACCCCCCCTGAATCCATTACCAGCCACTGCATTGTCACTGTGAACCCGACCGGAATCGTAGTTAGTAATGCATAGCGAATGTCCCTGAATACCAGAGCCAAGGTGAGTATGGTAAAGCCAAGCGCAAAGGCGAGGGAAGTCCACTGGGAATCGACAATCAGGTTGTTGACCTCTATTGTCACCGAAGCGACACCAATCAAAGAGTCGCCGAGAACGTCAATTGGATTGGAGGAGTCGCCTGCTGCCTTAGCCCATGCATTGATCTCATTTGCAGTCTTCTTGGTAGATTGGACATCCATGAAGGGCATGTCAATATAGATGAGTGTTCGTTGGTAGTCGGGAGATATGAACAACTCCCTCATTTCATCGGTCATGCTATTGTAGAATACGTACAAGAGGAAGTTCTGAACCTGTCTGCCACCGTCGTCCTCTTGTGCATCGAGGGTGTCAAGTATAGTCCAGAAGGATACGTTTCCAGACTGCTCGCGATTGAAAATCAGGTCTGCGAGCTCTTTGATTGGATCGGGTAAAGGCTGGTCCTCTATGATGTCGGAGATGGGCGTCCCTGAGACATTGACGCCCACAGCTATAGCCTTCATGAGGAAAACGATGGAGACAGCAGTAGCATTTTCGACGTTATTGCAGTTCCCTTCAAGCTTCTCTATGCCCTCGAGATTGGCGTAGGGATGCTCAGCTGTGAATCCCGCCAGGTTTATCTCAGGATTGGCCTTAATGTCGGCATCAACAAGTAGGAAGCCAGGTTGGCCGGCTTCGAACTCCTCAGAGTAAACGGCCATCTTCTGTACGGCAGCAACATCATTGGGGGCCATCTTGAGCAAATCGATGTTCTCTTCGACATTGTTCCTATTGTAACCAGCTGAGAGAAGCATGAAAGACAGGAATATGACTATTGTGACCTTTGACCACTTGATGGGCATGTTGACAGCAGCGACAAATACCCTCGGAGGTGGATGGGATGGCTTCTTCAAATCAAGGAGGATTGTCAAGTTGGGCACCATAACCATAGTCATGATATAGACAACAAGAATTCCTCCTGCAAGGGCCCAACCAACAGTCTGGATCGGTTTCATTGGAGCGAAGGTTAGGGAAATGAAACCAATGATGGTGGTCATGGCCGATAGGAAAACTGCCCTGCCAGTAGAATTGAGCGCGATGGACATTTTCTCCTGGGGAGTTCCCTTTGACTCAGCATAACGATTGGTAATGTGCAACCCGTATGACACACCCAAAGCGAGTATGATAGGGCCAACGAGGATGACGGTCATGGTCACCTCGTAGTCAGTCAGGCCAATGATTCCAAGAGTCACCCAAACAGCGCATAGAGTTGGCAATCCGGAGATGATGACTACCTTAATCCCCTGAACGAACCTGATCCTCCCAGTTTGCAGGAGATCACAGTGGAAGATGAAGAGCCCGAGTGCCACTGCAGCAACGCCAACGGGGAAAACCTCCCAGAACAGCTTGAATGACTCCTCGGTGACTGCGTTGGTTAACGGTGCGGGTCCAGTCAGAGTCATGGTGAGGTTCATGTTAGCCCATCCCTCATCTTCAGCGATGCGATCAATGCGACTCTGGGTGTCATCAACTATGTCACCGATAGACAGGTTGCCACTAATGTCATCAGATATTCCGATGATAATCACGCCTCGGTTCCAGAAAAAGGCGCTTTCAGCCTCCTTTATCCCATCACCATCAAGGTCTCGTCCGACATCACGAACTAGCTTGTCCAGTGCGTTCTGAGGCATCTCCTGGAGGATTTGGTCAACTCGCTCTTGCTCGTCAGGAATTGCATAATTGCCAATAATATCGCTTTGGGCGTCTATCGTCTCATTAATCTCGTCAGAGTCTAAGTCGAAAGAATCGGCCAAACCGGAAACGAAGGCCTTGATGACCCTTCCACCACTAGAGTTGACCTCCTTGATCACAGTGGAGATCGAGAGGACGTAGATGACGTTGTCCTCGTAGCCGCCGTCATTCATGACGGGGTTGAGCTCCCTCTCGACCTTGTCTATCTGATCCAAGATGCTAGTTTGTGTGATATTGAAATCCTCGGATTCGACATAGATTACCATGACATTGGTAGTCCAGTCCAATTCAACCTCGGCAATAAGATTCTTCACGCTCTCGGGGTTTTCGTCATTGGGCAGGTAGACCTCCAGATCCCCATTCACGTTCAAAGCGGGCTCTGCGCTGCACCAATCGAAGTCATACCCCTCTCTGCAGTCGTTGACGCCTGAGTGGGGGAGCAATAGGATAGTGAAGCCCAAAGAGAGGATGACTGCGACAACAGGGGCCATTGTGATGATTGAGGTCGCACTAGCATCCCTCATCTTCCTCCTCAGAAGGTTGGGGGCACGGATAATCGCCCTCTCAGCACTGGCACCGTCCAGAGTTTTGATACGGTTTCCCACATAGCTGATTCGTTCGAACCCACTAGCGAAAGGCGAGTCAGGGCCAGAATTCCGATCCCCCCCATGGCTTGGTTCCTCGTCCCTCATGGTTCCGCTCATTGAGATGTGCCGCTAGACATCCCTTCAACCCCACGCCGATGTATTTCGCGGTGTGGGGTGTTTTCTGTATTTTCTTAGGTAACGGTCAAGAATGTACGTCAATGGCATGGCAGCGTAGGAGGTGATTCGATGGGAGAGCCTAAGATATCTGACAAAAGGTGGACTGTGGATCTCGAGAAGAAGATCCAACAGGAGCACTATGATGACGGTTATGAACAACGATATTCATTCGACCCAACAAGCGAACGTGAACTTTTCATCATCGACACCCCTCCACCCTATCCCAGTGGAACTTGGCACATCGGTGCTGTCGCACAGTACAGCATGATCGATGTGATCGCACGTAGCCAGAGGCTGTTGGGGAAGGAGGTGCGCTTCCCATGGGGTGTCGATCGTAATGGCATCAACATCGAATTCACTGTTGAGAAGAAGACCGGTCGCAAGATGAGGAGCTATGACCGTGGGGAGTTTCTGGACCTCTGCACCGAAGTCATCGAGGAATATACCCACGAGATGAGGCAGACTGCCAAGAGAGTCGGTCTGTCATGCGACTATGAAAACGAGTACCTTACTGATGCCCCTGACTACCGGGCCGTAACCCAATCAATTTTCGTAGACCTGTTCAAGAGCGGGTCAATTATCGAGGATCTCCGGCCCAACCTCTATGACCCAGTCGAAGGCACTACTCTTGCTGAAGCCGAGGTTCAGCGCATTTCCCGCAAAACTGTGCTATGTGGCATATCATGGACCACTGTGGACGGTGAGGAGGTCGTCATCACAACCACCCGCCCCGAGTTGATCTGCGCATGCGGGGTTGTCGTAGTACACCCAAACGACGAACGGTATTCACACTTAGTCGGCAAGAGGGTTCGTCTGCCCATGCCTGTCAGCGGACGAGAGGACACCGTCGAAATCCTCGCACACCCCTCAGTGAGAATGGACTTTGGCAGCGGAGTTCTGATGATTTGCTCCTTTGGTGACCAGAATGACGTCGCAGTGTTCAGAGAATTGGCCCTTCGCCCCCACGTAGCAATCGATATGGACGGGAAGATGACTTCCATTGCTGGGCCTCTTGAGGGCCTTCCAGCCTTCGAGGCACGAAAGAACGCTATCGACTTGCTGCGCGAATCGGGCTGCCTTGTGTCCACCGAGGAGAGGATGCAGGAAGTCCCGGTCAGTGAGAGGGGGGGCAATCCCATCGAGATCATCCTGCTAAAGGAATGGTACGTCAGACAGACGCATATCCTTGACAGGCTGCGAGAGCTCTCTGATCAGAGTATATTCATTCCCGAGCGCAATAGGCAGTACCTCCATGACTGGATGGACGGAATTTCGATTGACTGGCCCATCAGTCGACGTAGATGGTACCACACAGAGGTGCCGATATGGTATTCCGAGGACGGGGACAAAGTAGTCGTCCCCCCACAGGGCTGCTACGTACAACCATGGAGGGAGTATCCGCCCCCTGGATCGGAGGTTCTTGACCGGGAAACCAGAAAGTTCCTTGGAAATTATGGTGAGATGGAGAGTAGTCTCGGTGCATTGTCCGGCGAGGAGAAGGTGTTCGATACTTGGATGGATTCCTCTAACTCCAATCTCTATGTCTCCGGATACATCAGCGACCCCAATCTTTTCGAGAGGGCCTTCCCCACCTCAATCAGGCCTCAGGGCAAGGAAATCGTTCGCACCTGGTTATACTACACCCTCCTGAAGAGCGCGCTTCTCCTCGATCAGCCTGGTTTCCATAGCATCTGGATCGACGGGCTGGGTATGGATCCCTGGGGCCGTAAGATGTCCAAGTCTCTGGGCAACGGCATTGATGCCGACAGCATTCTGGAATGCGGAGCAGGGGGTAGGACCGGGTCATGGAAGATCAGGGGGGCTGACGGCAAGCAAGTAGTCCTCAAGGCCAACAAGATCGGTAGCGAGTGCTTCAGGCTCTGGAAAGCTTGCGACGCGCAGGTTGGTGATGATTTCCACATCAACCCAGAGGAGATCGAGACGAAGTACTACGGCATACTGACCAAGATGTTCAACATCGCTAGGTTCGCTAGCCAGTTTGATGCCCCAGAGAACTTGGATATCCCCCCCGATCTCGAGCCGGAGGACGTATGGATTCTATCTGAGTTCGACCACACGCTCTCAGTAGTCGAAAGTGCATGGGCAGAGATTGACATTTACACTGCCGCCCAGTCCATCAAGGCCTTCGGCACCGGGATTTTCCCTAGCCACTGGCTTGAGATGTCCAAGTCGAGGCTGTACGACGGCAATGATTCGGCCACGTGGGCCCTTCACAGAGTGGTTAGGGACCTGATGAGCGCCTTCACCCCAATATGCCCTTTCTTCACCCACTACCTCAGCACTACCCTATACGGGAGAAGCGCTGTAGATGTTGTGGGGTTCCCGAGGATCCCGGACACCTGCGGTGCCAACATGTTCGAATCTATGAAGGGGCTCACCGACTCATTGATCTCTTTCAATTCAATGATCTGGAAGATGAAGAAGGATAGTGGTATTTCTCTCAAGTCTCCTATCGAGGGTGTGGATATTCCCGAAAACTTGCTAGTCTTCGAAAATACACTCACGAATATGCACAATTTGTCATAGGCTACGCATGGGTTTTCTGAAACCACTTCTTTGCAAGCTTTGTGCGTAGCAAACGATTGCTGTTGATTATTTCAAACTGCAATTCAATTCAGAGCCGTGCTAGGCTTGCCGGTCTCGAAGAACTCAATCAACAGAGTAGCCATTTCAGTCCCTACTCGAGCTTGGGCCTCGGAAGTAGATGCTGCGATGTGCGGGCTTCCGTGGAAGCTATTGTGCGAAAGAAGCTGGCTTTCTCCAAGAGGTTCAATCTCGAAGACGTCCAAGGCTAGCGAGCTCAATTGACCGGCCCGAAGGGCCTCTGCGGCCGCAGCCTCGTCAACGATGCCCCCCCTAGCACAGCTGACTATGTGATTTCCGCACTCGGTCCCGTCAGCACCTATACCGGGCATCATAGAAATGCGATCGGAATTGACCAAATGGCGAGTCTCCTCAGTTAGATTGCAGTGAATTGAGACATGAGTGCAGTTCCTGAACACCTCGTCAACATCATCGTGCATCGTCACGCCGACGTCAGAGGAGCTGACGTAGGGGTCGTATGCGTGGACTTCCATGCCAAATGCTGTTGCGATTTCCGAAACACCCCTGGCGATTCGCCCAAACCCGATAAGTCCCAGCCTCTTTCCGCCAATCTCGGTCCCCCTGAGGTGCTTCTTCGCCCACTGGCCGTCGCGCAATGACCTATCGGCAGTTGTTATGTGCCTTGTTGAGGCTAATAGGTGAGCAATTGTAATCTCGACTACACTCCTAGTCGATGCACCGGGGGTATTGCAAACGACGACCCCGTGTTCGGTGGCCGCTTCTATGTCGATGTTGTCCACACCAACCCCTGCCCGACCGATGAATCGGATTCCCCCGTCTACCCTCACAGAAGCCATGATTTCCTCAGCGAATAGTTTGGTTGCGCTTCTGATGACCACTGCGTCGAACGCTGCTAGTGACCCGTTAGCAATCTCCCCCATCTCGTGGTGCCTTAGGACGACCTCATGCCCAGCATTCTTCAGCATTGATACGGCTACATCGGACATTCCGTCTGTGACTGCTATGCGACCCATATTGCTACCCCGCGCTAGACATGCATCAATATTGCTAGGACTATTTGTCCGCAGCATTGAAATCAGAAACTCCCATGGCGAGGAGGATACCATGGGATTCGATTTGCCTGATCTAAGATATGCCTATGACGCCCTTGAGCCGCACATTGATGCTGAGACGATGGAACTGCACCATTCCAAGCACCATGCTGGCTATACTGCAAAGCTCAATGCTGCCATCAAAGGCACCAATATGGCTGAAAAATCAATTGAGGAGTTGCTAACCGAGCATAATGGCATCCCTGCTGTGAGGAATAACGGGGGCGGATACTGGAACCACAACCTGTTCTGGAGAGTGATGTCGCCCGACGGTGGCGGGAGTCCTGATGGTGATCTGGCTATAGCCATCGATGATGCCTTTGGTTCCATTGAAGGTATGAAGGACGAATTCACCAATGCTGCAATATCCAGGTTTGGCAGTGGTTGGGCGTGGCTGTGCTCATCGAACGGGTCTCTATTCATCTGTTCGTCCCCTAATCAGGACAACCCCCTGATTTCTGGTAACGGAATACCAATACTTGGTCTTGACTTGTGGGAGCATGCCTATTACAAGAAGTTCGGACCAGCTAGAGGGGACTACATCACTGCTTGGTGGAACGTCGTAGACTGGGGTGCCGTCGCTGGTAACTACACCAGCACCCAATGATTTGACACCTTAGCCCAAACCGAACCGCTTCATTCTTGGGTCTCGTGGGTAGGGGCGATGTGTGGTTGAGTCTCTGGAGGCAATGCTCACCTCTCTATTGATACTGCTCACGCCTGTCTTCCTCGCCCTTCCGGTATCCTTTGCTTGGCGATGGTGGGTGGGCATCGAACCCGAGCAAGAGCATTACCGCGAAAAGGTCCGAATGGTCTTGGATTCTGGAATCCCACTCAGCCGTTATCGATCCGAGCTTGATGCCGAGGCAAGGAAGGTCCATCTGATCTCCGATAGACAAGCTCGTATCGAATCTGACTTGCTCCATCCCCTCAGGATTCAGCACTTCCTCCTCTTCCCTAGCCTGGTCCTTTGGCCCCTAGTAGGCCTATTTGCAGCAATCATCACATTGCCGATGATGCCGGTACTCAGACTTGTTGAGTGGATCCTCATCGACAAGGGCATTCTCTCGCTCGTCGCACGAATTATCCAGCAGTACACCCGATGGGAGGTGATTGGCATCCCGCGTCTGGGGGAGGGTGCAAAAGAGCTCGATAAGGTGCTAGCATCGATACATCGTATGCCAATCACGGTCTTCCTCGGACTATTCGCATACCTGATTGTCTCGTACATGCCATTGAGTTCGTTCAACGTCCTTCTTCTCAGTGCAGCCGTCTACATAGTCCTGGTTTCGGCGATCTCAGTCATCAGAGCAGCGACTGAGAGTTCTCTGACCTTCGCAGACCCCACTAACAGACGACTCATCCCCATGGACTCCTTCGTCGAGGATGCTCTGGGCCCTTGGGTCGGTGTGGGACTCCTATTCCTGCTGTCGAGGCAGCTCATGTACGGCTCATCTATTCGCACTGGCGAGTTATTCCACGATCCTGTTGCCTTCTCCATTAGCGTGCTCCTAGTTCTATACACAGCCACCATAATCGGGATTACCGTCGAAATCGTATTTTTCAGGACAAGGGGGGGTTCAGTAAGGCAGACATTCCAACTCCAGATGGTTGATGAGTTCGATCCGATGGTCTACCTTTTCACCCGCAGCCACGGGACATTGAGGATATCCCCCCTTATACCCCTATCCAAATGGATCGAACAGAGAGAGGAATTTGATTTCACACCGGATCCGAACTGAAGACCTACACGCCAAAAGATTGACCACAGCCACACGATTTGCCTGCGTTGGGATTGAGAATCTGGAACCCACCACCCATTAACTCGTTCTTGTAGTCGATTGTGATGCCAGAGAGCATTACACTGTCCCTATTGTGAACTAGAACTCTCATTCCATCGACTTCGACACTCTGAAACTCATCGTCGAGGGGATCCTCGGTGACTTGCATATCGTACATGTACCCTGAACACCCACCTGAGTCGGCACTGACAATCAGGACATGGGTGCCCTCATCACCGTTCAATGCACTTCTAATGGCTATTTTTGCCTCTTCGGTGAAGTCGATGGTGACGCCCACGGTATCAAAATGAGTGGTAACTGGCAATGAGAGTTTCTTGCCACATAGGTCGTCCATGGTACAATGTGCTGGAGGCCTCTATTTCAACGATTGCTGAGATTTTCTGCTGCAAATCAATAATGCCCCATATGCAGAAAATTGCAGAACAATATTGCTGTCAATTATCGGGATGCTCTGGTTTGACGCTTGAGCTGCTCCCTCGAAAGCAATCTGCAACGGCTGATATGCTTCTCGCAGAGCTCGGCGTCTTCCTTATCCAATCCCCTCTCCAAAGACTGAGTGAAGCATTTTATCGCGTCTTCATATAGCTCGACTGCCGCATAAGAGGAACCCATGTTGAACAGGGTCCTGCCCGTGACGCTTTTGGAATCCATGTTGATTGCAGTATGGTATGCAAGGACGCTCTCTGCGAATCGGGAGGATTTGAACAATGCATGACCTCTTCCATTCTGGGCTCTGACCCTTAGTTCGACCTCTTCCTTAGGACAACCACCAATCGCTTTTTCAAAGCAGGTAAGGGCCTCGGTGGCTTTGTCCTCTTGAAGGAGTGATAAGCCCTTATTGTACCACTCTATCGAGGCATTGAGATCGCCGCTGCGCTCGAAGGGCGGGGACTCTTCGTTTGAATGCGTCAAGGCGGCTTGTACCAGGGCCTCTTCAAGCTCATCCTCATCCAGGGCAACAGGAGTTACTGCTTGGTATTGAGCCTCCCCTATGCTATCGGCCCTCTGTCGGCACTGAGCAGCCCTGTCGGGATAGCCAGCCGCTTCGAGAGCATCTCCCAATCCCCTCCAAACCTCGGGCGAGTCCTGGGCGCCCTCAAGCAGCCCCTTCCAGACAGACACAGCCGCTGCGTGATTGCCGGCGGAAGTATGGCTCTCGGCCTCAATCATCATACTCTCAGAACTCATTGGGGACGGTTCTTCCGAATCGAGAGTGATGCCGCCCTCATCAGGCTGGCCTTCTGAAGGCTCGGATAAGGGTGAGGCTTGCAGGAATACTCGAGGAGGATGGTCGTCCGATGCGGATGAGATTCTAGCTAGGGCTTTGTTATCAGGGTATGATATGTGGGCGGCTCTCGCGTATTCCGAGGCCCTGGGCGGGTCTTCTTCCTCGAGCAGAATCGCTAGGTTCGACAGTGTTGGACCGTGATTCGGCAATAGCCTATCCACCTCCTTGAAAGACACGATTGCCCTTTCTGCTGAACCCTGATTCGAATATAGCACGCCAAGGCAATACCACGCTGTTGCATTTTCAGCATCATGAGCAATCACCTCTTCGTAGGCTTCGATTGCAGCAGTTGTGTCACCTCGCTTGGCCATAGAGCCTGCTTCCTGCAATTGGGACGCAATACTTCCCTGCTCCATAGAGTGGGGGCCTAATGACAGAGGGATAAGTATTGGCAAATTTTGTCCAGTCGGTATAATGAAGGGCAGGGGAGTCCCCAAACCATGGACGGTCATATTGTCGTAATGGGGATTAGCGGATCTTACGAAATGGAATCATCAAACGGAAGGCTTCTCGAATTGGTGCTGGGGGATTGCAGAACGGCAGGAGCAGAGGCCTTCGTATGGGACAATGAGAAGACCCCCCTCCCCATGGTTGGGGAGGAGGGGTGTTGGTCGCATCCGAATGTCAAGAAGTTCAAGGATAAGGCCGAATCGGCCGATGCGTTCGTTCTGTCCAGCCCTGAGTACCACGGCACTATGAGCGGTGTGATGAAGAACAACCTAGACTGGCTGTCTTCCGAACAGGCCTCTGGTAAGGTGTTCGGCCTAATGAGCACCTTGGGGGGGCGGACTAACAGCAACACTCTGAACCACATGAGGATCGTTGCTAGGTGGGTTCACGGTTGGGTCGTGCCAGAGCAGGTGGCCATTGGGAATGTCGAAAGTGCGTTCGATGAATCGGGCCAACTGATCGAGGAGTCCATTCGAAACCGCGTCAGTGGGCTGGCAGAATCGCTCGTGACCAGTACAGTCAAACTTAGGAGATAGTATACGTGACCTCGGGAGCACTGCCATCGGGAAGCGAGTACTTGCTCTTTGTCACGGCTGCTTCTGGTGTGGCCACTTGGTGGTCTAGTAATTTCTCCGAGCGAACCAGGCTCACTAAAACATTCGCAGGTACGGGAATCCTTGCAATCGTAGCGTTGATTGCCATGGTGTTTTCTGCGTGATTGATATGTTGGCAAAATCATTCCCGACAAGAGCCCCTGTCTACTGGGAAGTTGTTGAGAGTGGGCAGGTCGTCATAATGCATGAGAAGTCACTGAGTGGATTCGAACTGCTCCTATCCAATCTCATGAGGGCCCCCAAGAGCATCCAACGTACTTTGGACGAGATGAACTCCCTGCTGTGGAATCTTATGGACGGAAACAACAACCTAGCAGAAATTGTGGTTCGAATGGACCTCGCCTTCGCCGAGAAGATTGCCCCAGTTAACGAGCGTGTTGCCCTTTCGATCAAGAGTTTTCTCAATCTAGGTCTGGCAGTGATAATTGTTCAACCTGAAGAGTTGAAGTGGGACACCGGTCCGTGCGTTAACCACCCCTCAGAAAGTCTTGGGGCATAGACTACTCCTCTGAGACGGATAGACGAATGACCTCATCCCTCCGCTCTTTGTAGACAGCGGAGAAGTAGACCATCAAAGGAATGACCAATACTAGGAAGAAGCATCCCACGAGACTAGCGAAGCTGTAGATGGTCTCCTGTACTGGGTCTATCTTGAACTGCTCAATGCTAACGAACTCGTGGGTTGTGACCACCGCGTGAACTTCGACGTCGTCGCTGGGGATTTCTTGGCCATCGCTCACGATGGAGATCCTCCACGTAATCGTCTTGTTCTGGGTGTCAATTTTCTCCCTAGCTTCGATTTCGGCTTTGCCAATATCCTCGTTCTCGAGGAACCCGAGTCCCTCGATGGGGAGTTCGAGGGAGGCCCGCCCCCTCATGATGCCGGAGCCCTCGCTCAACTCCATGCTGTGCGAGCGTTCGAAAGAGCACGTCTCCAATATGCTCGAATAGTCGCTCTCAGGCTCGTTGCAGACGTAGTTCGTACCACTCAGCAAGCCTAGGTTCGGAGAGTAGTACCACTCTGAGTTAATGCCCTCTGCCTCGACTACTAAGGTAGCTCCCGAATCTGGAGCACCATCAACGGACACATTGACCCATGTGATGGCAGCCCGGGTAGTGTAGAACCAACTGGCTTTGCCCTCAGTTTCTGACTGTAGGTCCATCACCAAGGCCTCATTGGTGGTGGAGTAACCGTAGTACTCTGAATCGACAGTATTCGAGTACACAGCATAGGAGAGGAGGATGATCAGCGTCATGCCTGTTCCAATCATAGTTCGAATCATGTTTGGATTCTTTGAGAGGGAGCGCTTCACACCAGCGGCATTCGACAACTTGTTTTCAATGCTTGTCGAAGACACCCGATATACTAAGGCAAGAATCGAAAACCGGGTCATCACGGTTAAATACGGTCTGTTGGACGGGCGGCACGCACAGGTGATTTAGTGACCACGTACTACGACGTCCCGGCGGACCAACTGATTGGTGGTCTCGCAGAGAGGCTCCACGCCTACGACGCAATCGCCCCGCCCGAATGGGCTGCTCACGTGAAGACTGGTTCCAACCGTGAGCGCCCCCCAACTCAGATAGATTGGTGGCACACCCGTGCTGCAGCCATGCTTCGTAAAGTCGGTCATAAGGGGCCCATTGGAGCAAACAGAATTGCTCAGGAATATGGGGGTTCAAAGAATCGAGGTGTGCGGAAGAACAAATCTGTTGCTGGTTCTAGGAGCATCTCTAGGAGGATTCTTCAGCAACTCACCGAGTCCGGCCTAGTGACCAACTCGCACAATACCGCTGGAACGGTCATTCTAGGGAAGGTGTTGACTCCAGCCGGGCACTCCTTGCTGGACGATGTGGCCCATTCCGTGCGTGACCATGCTGAGGAACGATATCCCGGGCTCAATAGGTACCGGTTATAGGAGGGGTTTTGATGGCCAGAAACAAGCCCACTGCCAAGAAGAAGAGGCTGAATAAGGTCACTAAGCAGAATAAGAGAGTCCCCGTTTGGGTTGTCATGAGGACCAACAGGAGGGTCAACACCCACCCCAAGCGGCACATGTGGCGTCGCTCCAAACTACAGAGGTGATAATTTGGCCGAGGTGAAGGAGTTGACCATTCCACTTAGGGCTGCTTGGAAAGTTCCTCGAACCAATAGGGCGAAGAGGGCCATGGCAGAGGTCAAGTTACACGTGGCAAGGCACATGAAGAAGACCGAGGACGAGGACATCTGGATCGACGAGTCCGTCAACCATGCGATCTGGTCACGTGGGATGCAGCACCCACCCCGGAAGATTCGCGTCGTCTGCACACGAGAGGAGGGTTTTCCCCTCGAAGTCAAGCTTCTGGAGGACTGATCATGGGGAACATCCGTCCTTCTTTCATCAAGTCCAGAGCCCTCCGCCTGGTTGAGAACTACCCGGATCAGTTCACTGACGACTTCGACACCAACAAGGAACTTGTGGGGAGGTTCACCGACCTCGTTGATGAGGACGGCAATGTGATGAACAAGCGCATGAGAAACTGGATTGCCGGATACATCACCAGGTACAAGCAGCGCAGGGAAGACTAGCGCACCCCTCATCATCAAAGCCCCCCTCCCACCTACATGGGAGGCAGGCAGAACGTTCCTAACCCCCCGTTCAGTGAGAACCTGTGCATCATACTCGTGAATCCCAAGCACGATGGTAACATAGGCGCTGTCGCTAGGGCGATGCTCAATTTCGGCATCCGTGACCTCAGGGTTGTTGGTAGAGAGGGACCTTGGTCGGAGGAGGTCAGAAACAGGGCCAAGTCTGCCCAGATAGTCCTGGAAGAGGCCACTCTTCATTCTTCGTTCGTCGAGGCCGTCGCGGACTGCTCAATCGTGGTTGGCACCTCTGGCAAACGAGAGGGGGGGAGCAAGACGGAGTTGCGTCACTTCATAATGCCCGAGGAGCTGCCTCGCCGCCTCGATGGGACCGAGGGGACGGTCGCATTGGTATTCGGTCCCGAAGGTAAGGGACTGGTAAACGAGCAGTTGAGAGTATGCGACTTGCTGGTGACTATTCCTTCGTGGGAGGGATACCCCATACTAAACCTGAGCCACGCTGTGGCGATACTGTGCTTCGCTTGGTTTGTCAATTCGACCGAGGATGTCGCGCCCGAAACTGAAGAGCGCCTCGTCTCACCCGAGCTTAGGAGGAGATTCAAATCCGAGGTCAAGCGACTCGTCGCTTCCATGCCTACGAGGGATCATCGCAGACGAGGGATTGAGGAAACGCTGTTGCGAGTGATCATGAGAGGACTGCCCAAGGGAGATGAGATTCACAGATTGCTCGCTGTGGTGGGCGAGGCTGCAGATGCCTTTGAACGAAATAGCCCGTAGTGCCTGTTTCCGTCAACAATGGGATCCATAGGGTGGTTTTTTCGGGTATTGGATTCTCGAAATGTTATGATTGGGGGGCTCCAGATTGTCACCGGAGCCTTCGGTTATTCCGGAAGATGGGTAGCACATCAGCTTCTCACGGAGGGGGCTAGGGTCCGAACTCTAACTAACGCTGTAGGCAGAGACGACCCCTTTGATGGGCGAATCGAAGTACATCCGCTAGACTTCCAAGACAGGACTTCACTCGTGGAGTCGCTGCGTGGAGCAGACGTGATGTACAACACTTACTGGGTTCGCTACAATAGGAAGTCTGGGGGATACGATCACTCGACAGCCACTGAGAACTGTCGAAGATTATTCAGGGCCGCATCTGAGGCTGGAGTTCGTAGGGTAGTTCACTTCAGCGTTGCTCGTCCAGAGGAGGCCCCGGGATGGTCTTACTTCAGGGGCAAGGTGGAGGTGGAGAGGGACCTCAGGAAGTCAGGACTCTCGTATGCAATCATACGGCCCACCGTATTGTACGGTGGAAAGAGGAATGTCCTGATCAACAACATGGCTTGGTTAATCAGAAAATCCCCAGTTTTTGGAGTGTTCGGATGGGGGGAATACCCCATACAGCCCATACATGTCCGTGATTCGGCACGTATTGCCATAGGCTTGGGCAAGGGAAATGAGGATGTGACCAGGGATGCTGCCGGCCCAGAAACATACACCTATCGAGAGTTCGTGGGATTGATTGCTAGAAGCATGGGGGTTCGTCGCCTGATTGTGCCGGTTCCCCCCATCATGGGATGGGCTGCTGGCAGGGCTTTCGGAGCAATTCTGAAGGACGATGTCATCACTAGGGCAGAGATCCGGGGCCTCATGCAAGGCCTTGTTGCTTCTAATGAAGAGCCATTGGGCGAGTCTCTATTCAGCGAGTGGATTGCTCAGAAGGGACCCGAGTTGGGCAGGCACTACCACAATGACCTCAAAGAGAGACGCTATTTATGATTTCATTGATATTGGATCTTTAACCACTAAGGAGCCCAACTTGCCCATGATTTAGGAGTCTCCCTTACGTGGAATGCTGCTAGTCGAAGCTCATTGCCATATGCCGTCTCTATGAATGGCTCAATCTGGGCGAATGCCCACTTGGCCAGGTTCTCGGCTGTGGGCACAAAGGGAACCACCAGCGTCTTATGGCCAGCCCCCAGAACCGTGAGGGCCTCAATGCCTTCGTTATCGCCCACGTAGATTATGAAAGCGTGGTCTACGATGTCGTGAATCTGCTCCTCTAGAATCTTGGAAACATCGCCGAAATCGATTAGCATGCCCTCCTCCGAGGCCCCGTCCCTGGTGACGACCTCTCCCTTCAATTCAGCCTCCCACCTGTACCTGTGACCGTGGAAGTTACGGCACTTGCTCCTGTGGTTGGGCACCCTATGACCGGTGTCCGTCTCCACCCAGCGCCGGATAGTAGAAGTCACGCGTCTTCCTCCGGAATGAAGTCCATGCTAGCAGAGTTGATGCAGTACCTCTCACCACCGAACTCAATGGGACCGTCTTCGAAGACATGCCCTAGGTGTGAGTCGCATGAGCCGCACCTGACCTCGACACGCACCCTTCCGAGGCTCCTGTCTGTCAGCCTCCTGATTCCCGCGGCTGGGTGCTCGGCGTGGAAGGCAGGCCAACCGCATCCGGAGTTGTACTTCATCTCGGCTGTGAAGAGTATGTGCCCACAGCAAACGCAGTAGTATGAGCCTTCACTTTCCTCCATATTGAGGAGACCTGTGTTGGGTCTCTCCGTTCCTGCCTCCCTAGTCACATGGTACTGTAGCGGAGTCAGCCTAGACCTCCATTCCGCATCCCTTTCGGGAATGAATAGCGGAAGCCTGTCACTCATGTCGATGCCTCTTGATCACGCTCAGCGATGATTGCATTTTCCAGTACTTTATCCCAGACGTCGACGTACTCCACGGGATCCTTGCGTCCAATAGAATGGAATGCAAGTATCCGCTCCACATCAGAACCAGACTTCCCAGAGCTTCGACCAATCGGGTCTGGGTTGTACGAAGTAATCGTGTTCGCGAAAACAGTGTCAAAGTCCAACCCCAGGGCATCCACTGAATCGAGGGCATCAATGAGTATGGAGGACTTGTCCTCATCAATGTAAGGCAAGTGGAAGGATACCGTGTCGCTGGCCCAGTTGCCTACTCTGAAGGCAGATTCGAGGGCCACGTAGAACTCTGGCCGGCAGTCAGGGTATATTTCGTGGTCCCCGCTGTGCACACCAAGCGCGATGGATACTTGGGATTTTTCCCGTGTGGCCACTGATAGTGCATGGCCATAGAGGATTGATGAGAAAATGGCGTTCCTATTGGGAACCACCGTATGCTTCATCTGCTCCGACTCGTAGTGTCCCTCGGGAACTTCAAATTCCGGCGTGGTCAAAGCGGAATGGAATGAACCCATAGCCGATCTCAGGTCAACAACAGTATGCACTACATCAATTCCCCTACTTCTCAGGTATGAGATGTTTGACTTGGCGCGCTCGATCTCAATCGAGTGCTTCTGCCCGTAGTCATATGTCAGGCAAGATACCTTGTAACCGTCGGCCAAGAGTCTCAACAGTAGTGCTGTACTGTCCATCCCACCTGAGAGTGACATCACTGCTCGCAATCAAAGCACCCCCATCCACTTGTGGGTCTGTAAACTCAACCTCCATCCGTGGCTATCCTTGACCAGCTGCTCTACGATCTGGAAGTCCCTGCCGTTCTGTTCCACTGAGGCCGATTCCACGTAGCACGGCTGAAGGAAGTGATGGTCAAAACCTAATCTCAATTCGTCATACATATCCAGCGATTGGCCGCAGTACACAACCTTCAGTTCGTCCCCGGTGATCTGCTTGACAGTCACATTGGGATAGACCTGGTCCTTAGGGCTGACACAAATCCAGTCGATGATAGAATCCACTGGGATGGAACCGTTTGTCTCGATGGAGAGGGTGATTCCGTGTTCCTTGAGCCGCCGGCCTATTGTGGCTAGATCCTGCATAGCCGGCTCCCCCCCAGTGAAGACGACCCTGTCACAATTGTATGTCAATACCTCTTCAACTATGGAATCTAACTCCTTCTCCTCATAGGTAAGGAAGTCGGTGTCACACCATTCGCACCGGAGGTTGCAGTTCCCGAATCGAACGAAAACGTGAGGAATTCCACAGTGATGCCCCTCGCCCTGGACCGAGTGGAAAATCTCGACTATTGGGTAAGAGACCATTCACTTACCCCTGCAGTGAGTCACTGCGGATTAGTTTCATTAGCTCCGAGCGGGCTTCGGCCTTTTCAAAGAAGACACCTCTCATCGCACTAGTCGTCATTATTGCGTTCTGCTTCTGAACGCCCCTACATCTCATGCAACCGTGCTGCGCCTCGATGATTACCGCACAACCAAGGGGCTTGAGATACTTCTCCAAGTCGTCAGCGATCCCCTTAGTGACCCTCTCTTGGTTCTGTAGCCTCTTTGCATGGATATCTAGTAGCCTAGCGAGTTTGCTTATGCCCACAATCCTCTCAATTGGAATATAGGCGATATGTGCTCTTCCGGAGAAGGGTTGGAGGTGATGCTCGCAGGTGCTGTGAAACTCAATGTCCCTCAACAGAACGATTCCGTCATACCCCTCCGCGTTGAAGGTCGAGTCCAGAGTCGCCCTCGAATCACCTGCATATCCAGAGAATACCTCGGCATACGAGTCTACGACCCTAAGAGGAGTATGCTCCAATCCCTCTCTCAATTCACCGTTGCAACCCTCGATGTAACGAACCAAGGTGTCTACTGCTGAGGCGGCCTCTTCCTTGCTTACCATGCTATTCCCCCATTCTCCCATGGCGAGCATCAATCTCATCCAGTTGGTCAAGCATCTTTCGACAAGCAGTCCTGATTGCGTCCGCAACGCTGACGAACTTCTTGTCATCGCCCACGTGCACCTTCAGATCGTTAAGTATCTCATTCGGCATGTCAAGGCTTACCTTGGGCATAACCCCGGACAAATTACTCTAAATATAATATTACCTGAGTATTACTATAGTAATATTTAGACAGTTGATGGGATGAGAAAAGCTGGCAGTCACCTTCGACTCTCGATCTTATCATTCAGGCCAGGGAATGAGTCATTCAACGACTTGGCCCGCTCTTTGAGCCTCAGCAACTGGGAGTTCGCCTCTTCATCCGAAATTCCCTGCGAGAGCAGGTTCAGAATCAGAGTCAGCCCACCTTGAATTGAGCCTGCTTCCAAGAACGCATCATTGGAGATTTCATTGGTTGCCCTAAGGACCTCGAGAGTGTCAAGGAGGAATTCGACCTCCTCCTGAATCGCAACGACACTCGAACTGCTGATGATTCCAAAACGCTCTAGTGAACTAATCATGACCTGTCGACCAAGGGAGCCTTTTTCATCGTTCTGTCTGTGGCTTTTCGACAAGTTCGATTAGGACTCCACCGCAGGACGAGGGATGTACGAAAGCTATCCTATGCCCGCCCGAGCCGATGGTAGGCTGTTCGTTGATCATCTCTAATCCTATAGACTTCAAACGGGCGATAGCGAGTTCGATGTCCTCGACATCAACTGCAACCTGCTGCACTCCCTCGCCCTTGTTGGCTATGAATCTCCCAACGGGGCCACCATCGTCCAATGGCTCGAGCAGTTCGATCCTAGTTCCGCCCGAACCCGCAAGATAGCGCACCCTCACTCCTTGATCAGGAAGGACTTCTTCATTTGTTGGCTCGAAGCCGAAGGCCGACCAAATGGCCCCGGCCTCGTCTAGAGACTTGGTAGCGATTCCAATGTGGTTAATCGACCCTTCTTCCATTCAAACACCACTCGGGGCCATCCATGTGCCGAAGGCCTCCCTCATCACGACATTGGCCTCCCCTACGGTAGCCTCGGCCTTCATTGCCCCTACTAAGGGCTCCATGACATTTGTTCCGTCTTTGCATGCCCCTACTAGCTCCGAAAGGGCCTCGGACACCTTGGCATGGTCCCTCCTCTTACGAATACCACGCAACTCCCTAACCTTCGATGACTCTTCACTGGAATCAATCCTTGGGCCTTCATAGTGTGGTGTGGTTCCGTCAGAGTGGATGTTTACGCCCACGATTGGCTCTTGCCCGCTTTCCACCCGCTGCATCTGGGACCAGGCGCTTTCATGAATCATCCTCTGCTGGATACCTGATTTCACGCACTCCATTGCACCGCCTGATGAGTCAATTTCGGTGATAATGTCCCTAGATTCGCGAATTAGCTGATCAGTCAATTCCTCTACGGAGTAGGATCCCCCAAGTGGATCGGTATGCGCAGTAACCCCGGATTCCTCGGCTAGTATCTGCTGAGTTCTGAGGGCAATGATGGCTGACTCCTCGGTAGGTAGTCCAAGAGCCTCGTCGAAGCTATTTGTATGCAGTGATTGCGTTCCACCCATCACTGCAGCTAGAGCTTGGTAGGCAACCCTGATCGCATTGTTCAGAGGTTGCTGTGCAGTTAGGGTTACGCCTGATGTCTGAGTGTGGAATCTCAGTTGAGATGATTTCGGATTGCTAGGTTCGAACTCCGAAGTCACCAGTTCGAACCAGAGCTGCCTGGCAGCTCTGAATTTGCAGATCTCTCCTAGGAAGTCATTGTGGCAAGCGAAGAAGAAGGACATCCTCGGTGCGAAATCGTCGATTCCCAACCCTGATTCTATCGCGCTCCTTGCATAGAAAAGGGCGTTTGAGAGAGTTAGTCCGATTTCTTGGCCTGCAGTGCATCCAGCCTCCCTGAGGTGGTAGCCACTAACAGAAATTGAGTTCCACCTTGGCACTTGGTCCCTGCACCAATTCATCAGATCGGTAGTGAGCCTCACAGATTGCTTGGGAGGATAGATGTAGAGGCCCCTTGCAATGTACTCCTTGATTATGTCATTCTGCACAGTCCCGGATAAATCGCCTCTCGGAATCCCTCGCTCATCGGCCACGGCAACGTATAGGGCCAATAGTGTGGTAGCAGGGGCATTTATCGTCATCGAAGTTGAGATTTGGCTGAGGTCTATGCCCTCCAATAGGGCCCTCATGTCGTGAATGGAGTCGATAGCCACACCGACCTTTCCAACCTCGCCCACTGCCTGTTCGTCATCAGAGTCGAGACCCAGTTGGGTGGGAAGATCGAAGGCTACGGAGAGGCCGGTTTGTCCACCGTCCAACAGAGTGCGGAATCTATGGTTTGTCTTAGCAGGAGTGGAGAATCCGGCGTACTGCCTCATTGTCCACAAGCGGTGGGAGTACATCTCATTGTGAATCCCCCTCCTGTAGGGGGGCTCGCCGGCCATGGGCATAATTGCCCTATCATGTGAATTGTCGGTGGTTTTGCCTCCCACGGAGAAGCCCAACGGGTAAGGCAACAAGAACCATTCTCAATCGGGTGCTACCGTCTGACCGTGTATTCGTCGATGATCTTTCCCAGTTTCTTACTCTGCTCATCGTTGATTATGCCCTCTTGGAGCTTCTCGTTGAGAAACTCCTTTGATTCATTGGATGTCTTTCGCTCACCGCGTGCCCAGATAGTAGCAAGGATATTGGATCTGTGCTCCTCTGCAATCCCCATATCAGAGAGTTTCAGCCTCATCTCGTACTTGTACTCCATGTGCCTACTCCTATCTAGTCTCCTTGCTCTGGCGGCTGGCTGAAATGATCTGACTCTGCTCCTGAACTTCCTCCGGGGCTTGATTTGTGGTTTTGGAGTGTCATTTTCCGCTGGGGACTCGGGCTTACGAGGGGGGTTCACCCGAGCCGAGGCCCTGGCCTTGCTGCTTTCAATCAGTTCCTTTGCCCTTTCACTGGTGGTTCTAGTGCGTTCAATCACCTCTGGCTCGGGAGCAGCTGGAACTGGCTTACTAAGGCCAAGTTGAGACCTCTGCGGATCTCCCAGCAGTTGTTGTTCGAGAATAGCAGCAGAAGGTGAGTCCTCGGAAATTGGGGTTTGGTCGACAAGGACATTGGTCTCGGCAATATCGTCGACTTCGGGTTCGAGCTGGAGGGGGCCAGGAGCAACGAATGGTTTGGGTTTAGAACCCGGGATCGTGGGGGGGAGGGGTTTGATCTTGGACTTAGCAGGCCGTTCGCTTGAACGCATAGATTCCTTTTTCGGGGTCTTGGGCTGAGAACCTGAACCGAAGACGTTCTTCGGTTCTGCCTTTCGCTTCCTCCTCCGCTGCACTGTCTAATCAGTCCTCAGTGCCTCGGTCTAACCGACTCTCATAAGCATTCTCGATATGTCATGCCCATGCAACGCTAGTGTTGTCAGTTCGGAGAGAGGGGTTGATCGCACTGTCCTCCACCCTAGTTGAGATGCCGCACTGGTGCATCCTCCTGCCCAACTCCGCAATCATCGTGCCATTGTCAACACAGTAGGCATTGTCTGGCCAATGCGCGCTGCCCCCCCTGTCAATGCACATCTTTTGTGCCATCCGCCTCAATCTCCCATTACAGGCAACTCCACCACCCAATAGCAACTCGGTCTTTCCCGTGTGGGCCAAGGCCCTCTCAGCTACTTCCACACAGGTGGCGAAAGCATGTTCCTGCAGAGACCAACAAACAACTCGCAATGGGATGCCGTCACGGACCTTCTGGACAGCGGATGTTAGGATACCCGAGAATGCAATGTCCATTCCGTGAACGCCGTACGGCAATAGCACGTCATCGAGGCTCGGGGGACCTTCCTGTAGGCAGGCGTCGGCAAGCCTCTCGATCTCCGGGCCCCCGGGGAAGGGGATTCCATGAGTTCTTGCAAACTTGTCCAGCATGTTACCGATTCCTATGTCAAGGGTTTCGCCTAATACCCTGTAGCGGCCTTCGGCACGAGCAATCACCTGGGTATTCCCCCCACTAACATAGAGAAGCACTGGATCGATGCAACCTGTCTGGTTTCGGCCAATCTCAATATGCGCAACGCAATGGTTGACTCCGACAAGAGGCACGTCAAGACGGACGGAGAGGGACCTTGCAACCGAGGCTCCAATCCTCAAGCACGGCCCAAGACCGGGGCCCTGGCTGAATGCAACCGCCTCGACGCGGTTCCATTCAAAGCCACCTCTCTCGCTGATTTTTGTAAGCAGGGTGGAGGCTGAGTCAGAGTGGTGATCTGCAGCCTCCCGAGGGTGAATTCCCCCCTCTTCAGGAAGGAATACCGCTGAGATTGATGGATGTAGGGTCCCATCCATGCCAACGCTACCTATCGAGAGCGTGTGTGCTGTGCTCTCAATTCCTAATACTAGGCCACTCATAGTCTGTGATGTGGGACGAGTCCTTTCAAGTATCGCAACCATCCGGGTGCATGAGGACGCTGCTCGTAAACTGCGGTGAAGTCGCTCATCTGTCCGTTGGTAACCTTGAATCACCTCTTTCCGGTGTCCAACTCGAGGATAGGGATCAACTCGTCCATCTCTCGGGGATGTCAATTCTAATCGAAGATGGCCTGATAGAAAGGATCGGCCCCACAACGGACCTTGTTGCTGAGTTTGCCCCCTGGTTTCCTGGATTGGATAAGTCGGCTGAAACCGAGGTAATCGACGTTGGGGGGAAGGCTGTTGTTCCCGGTTTCGTAGACTGTCACACCCACTTGGTTTGGGCAGGTGATAGAGCAGAAGAGCTAGCACTAAGACTAGCAGGCAAGACCTACAGGGACATTGCCGCAGCAGGAGGTGGAATTAGCAAGACTGTCGTTCATACAAGGGGCGCCCCCATCGAAGCCCTAGTGGAATCAGGTAGTAGGAGAATCTTGTCGGCGGTTTCGAACGGTACAACTGCTGTTGAGGCCAAGAGTGGGTACGGGCTCGATGTGGACTCAGAGGTTAAGATTCTAGAAGCAATTTCAATGATTGATAGAGCCTCTCCTTGCAACATCACCCCCACCTGGCTTGGGGCGCACGACCTCCCCCCTGACTCTACTAGAAGTGATTACGTTGACCAACTCACGTCCGACCAATTACCCATCATCAGTGAACTGGGACTTGCAAAATGGGCCGATGTATTTTGTGAACCAGGATGGTTTACTCCGGAGGAAACGGAGGAAATCGTCAGAGCGGCGGCAGATCATGATATTGGTTCGAGGCTGCATGTCGATGAGTTCGTTGACTCAGGAGGACTCGCACTTGCCACAGAACTCGGATCCGCAAGCGGGGATCATGTTGCATATTCTAATGACGAGTCAAGACATAGTGCAGCAGATGGGGGCACTATGCAGACCTTTCTTCCGGGAACCCCCTATATCCTAGGCACGGACATTGTTTCGTTACCTATTGGGAAATGCATCGAAGAAGGTTGGGCTTTCTCAACCGCTACTGATTTCAATCCAAATTGTCCTATCATCTCATTGCCCTTCATCGGAAGTCTGCTCTCCCATAGACTGGGCATAGATCCCATCGCCTCCCTCATTTCTGTAACTAGGAATCCCGCGACCACCCTATTTGGGGAGGCAGAAATGAGGGGTGTTCTGGCAGAAGGAAAGCCTGCCGACCTCAACGTACTGTGGTCGTCATCTGCCGACAGTTGGTGCCAAACCCCTGGAAGTACCCCTGTTAGCATGACCATGATCGGTGGTGAAGTTGTAAACTCTAACAAGGTGTACTGATACTACTCTATCTTTCAAGGACAATTGCTACGAAAATATTGGTTTTTCACTAATAGAACGATGTCACCCATAATTACACCCAATATGTCGATGCATTCGTTGCTGATAACTATCGTTATCAGAACAATATTTACCAAATATCTAGCAAATTGCCTAGCAGTGCCCCGATATCTGAATATATTCAATAATTAGGGCTTCACACCCATATTATTGTGAAATGTTGAAGTCGTTTGTGTCGTTCACGAAACATGGCCACGGATGCACATGGATTCTGTATGAAGTGCAAGACCTACGTGCCAATCAAAGACCCAGTGGAAATGCTAATGCGTAACGGGAGAACTAGAGTTGCCGGATATTGCTCTGCTCAAGGGTGTACTGGCAGGATCTCGAAGATCGTATCGTGAATAGCTCCTTGAGAATGATTCTTCAATGGGCGTCAATACGAATGGTGGCCGGGCTCGTGGTCTAGGGGTTATGACGTCGCCTTGACATGGCGAAGATCGCAGGTTCAATTCCTGCCGAGCCCACCAATAGTATCGATATGATTTTACGGGTTATTCAATGAGTAGGAAATCCTCAATCTTCCTTTGCCCTTGTTCTTCTTTCCAGTAAAGGAAACTTTGGGAATTTCCCTTGTGTTGGAAACGTGGGTTCCGGCACAGGGGCACAAATCAACGCCCTCCACCTCGACTACCCTTAGATGGGTTATTGAGGCGGGTATTCGGTTCATGAACTTCGTATGTCTCATTTGTTGGTGGGCCATTATTGACTCCCTGTCCCACTGGTGAACGTTCACAGGGGTAGCAGATTCAATGATTGAGTTCACTGCATCGACCAATTTATCGGAATCGAAGACTGACTTGTCCTCAAACAGCAGATCGACCCTTGATTGCTCCACACCAATCTGGTTCCCAACCGTCTCGGCGCCCCAAATATCCTCAGCCAGTGCCGAGAAGATGTGCTGCGATGTATGCATGAGTGAGAGCATATTCCTCCTTTCGGTGTCAATAGTGCAAACAAGAGGTTCGCCTATTTCAAACTCGGTCGAATCCTCAACGGGATGGGGGATCATATCGCCCGGCAATACTTCGAAAAGAGATGTTGATCGGCCATTTTCGTTGGTGATTAAACCGGTATCGCCGGGTTGCCCTCCGCCACGGGGATAGCAATGGGTCTGTGAAAGGAACAGGGACGAGTCCTTGATTCCCAGAACATTTGCTTCAAAGGGCGGGGGATTGGTGCCAGGATGTCGGCGCATATGCAGTTTTTCTTGCAATATTTCACCCGAACAACTGTCCAATCTCACCATTCATCATGGCACTGGAAAGGGCTTCGCATTCCACAGTTAGGGATCTGTCGCAATTCAAGGGTAAGACGTACTTCCTGACCCACTCTCGAATGGTTTCTACACCATTTCCAGGTGCCTCTTCTATACGGTCTAAAGCCTCACAGGCACAAATCATCTCATTGGCAATCACCTGTGAAAGGTAGAGTGTGGATGTTGTGGATCTGAAAGCGCCAGTTGCCCCCATGGAGGCATGATCCTCCTTGCCCATGCTTACGGGCACGTTGCTGGTGGTAGCTGGGTTAGCAATGAGATGCATCTCCGAGACAAGCGAGGCTGCGACGTACTGAATAATCATCAGTCCACTTTCCAATCCCTCTTCATTGGCCAGGAAGGGCTTTTGCCCACTCCATGACGGATCGAGAAGCTGATTTATCCTACGTTCTGATACAGCCGCAAGTTCGTGACACGCAAGAGCGATGCTGTCGCTTGCCATCGCTAGGTTCTGACCGTGGAAGTTTCCCCCACTGATGATTTCACTGTCCTCGCCTTCGACGAAAACTAGAGGGTTGTCAGTTGCACTGTTGATCTCTATCTCCAGAATTCTTCTCACCTCTCTGGCTAATTCGATTACCGGGCCGTGAACTTGGGGGGAGCATCTGAAGCTGTAGGCATCCTGTACTCGGTCACAGTCCGCGTGCGAAGCCATGATCTCGGAGTCTGCAAGCATTCCAGAGATCCTAGCTGCAGAGATGGACTGGCCGAATTGGGGTCTAGATGAGTGAATTCTGGGATCGAATGGTGCATGAGAGCCTCTAATCCCCTCCAAAGAGCACGCAACGGCGCAATCGGATGCAAGGAGGAGATTCTCCAGATTGGTGAGAGCCAACACCATGTAAGCGCACATCTGGCTGGTCCCGTTGATTAGCGATAGCCCCTCCTTTGCTTGCAATAAGATTGGGGAAAGCCCGGCCTCACTCAAGGCATCATTGCTGGGAACTGTGGTCCAAGAGTCCCCATCGCCGACAGAGCATACCCCCTCGCCTATCAATGGCAAGGACATGTGAGAAAGGGGGGCAAGATCACCCGATGCCCCCAGAGACCCAATTCGAGGGACTACGGGGGCGATCCGGGCATTCACCATCGATAGCATCAGTTCGACTAGTTCTGGTCGAGCACCGGAGACCCCCTTGGCAAGGGAGTTTGCCCTGATGATCATCATCATCAGAACATGCTCGGGTTCCATTCTATCGCCGACCCCGCAGGCATGGCTCCTGATCAGATTGACTTGGAGCTCCTCTAGTTGCCCCTCCCCAATCCTGACTGATGACAGAGCGCCGAATCCGGTATTAATCCCATATACCACCTCACCAGAGCCTAGGACCCGCTCTATGGCTAATCTCGATGCTGACATCATCTTCCTAGACGATTCGGAAAGGGAGGCTGTGCATTGACCGTTAGCGATGGCTATGACGTCCTCAGGACGGAGGGTTTCCCCATCGATGCTAACCTCGCCCATGTATCACGACGAGGTGCCGGGTCACATAGAGTCATCGAGAGCGGTTGAAGACATCCTCAAGCAGTTTTTCCTCAACCTTGTTAGGCATGGTCACCTCCAACTTGGAATTGGCCTCCATTGCTCTAGAAATAGCAAACTGAGCCCCATCATTCCTAGCCCATGAACGCCGTGCTAGTCCATTGTTAACATCCCACGAAATCATTGAGTCGATGCTTCTCTGGGAGTCTTGTGAGCCATCAAGCACTAATCCAAAGCCACCGTTGATGACCTCACCCCAGCCAACACCACCACCATTGTGCAGGCTTACCCAGGTGGCTCCCCTGAAAGCGTCACCAACAAAGTTCTGGACGGACATGTCGGCTGTGAACATAGAACCGTCTAGGATGTTGGCGGTCTCTCTGAACGGGCTGTCGGTGCCCCCCACATCATGGTGGTCCCTCCCCAGAACGACAGGAGCCGAAACTCGGCCCTCCGAGATTGCGGTGTTGAAAGCGGAGGCGATCTTTCGCCTGCCTACTTCATCCGCATAGAGTATTCTAGCCTTGCTGCCGACAACTAGATTGTGCTTTTCAGCATCCGAAATCCACTTGATATTGTCTTGGTACTGCGTCCTGACAACATCCGGGCTCGCGCGAGAGAGCCCCTCAAGAATGCCCTTAGCAATTGCATCGGTGGCTCTCAGATCGTCATCACCCCCAGAGCAACACACCCATCTGAATGGTCCGAAGCCATAATCGAAGCACATTGGACCCATGATGTCCTCGACATATGAGGGATATCGGAAGCGCCCCTCTTGCATCACATCGGCGCCAGCCCTGCTAGCCTCGAGCAAGAATGCATTTCCATAGTCCCAGAATCTCATTCCCTCGGAACTGAGCCGGTTTATCGCGTCAATCTGCCTTCTTAGGGACTCCCTTACCTTTTCCTTGAATGCCAAAGGGTCGTCCCGGATGAGTTCGTGTGCTTGATCGAATGTCAAGCCAGCAGGAATATACCCCCCCAGCCATGGATTATGCAGACTGGTCTGATCGCTTGCAATATCTGGACAAACCCCGACCTCGATTAGGTACTCCAGTAAATCCACTATGTTACCAACATAGCCTAGGGAGGCCGCCTCGCGATTCTTCTGAGCTTCGATGGCACTGTTAACAAGGGATTCGAGGTCCTCGTGAAGCTCAGTCAGCCAGCCCTGCTCGTACCTCTTCCTAGCAGGATGGGGGTCTACTTCGGCGATGATGCATACAGCGCCGGCAATTACCGAGGCCTTGGCTTGGGCACCAGACATCCCCCCTAAGCCAGATGTAACGAACAGTATGCCACCCAGGCCATCGTCACATGTCCTACCCAAGTATTTCCGAGCGGCGTTGAGGATAGTGATGGTAGTACCATGCACTATGCCTTGGGGTCCTATGTACATGTATGAACCAGCAGTCATCTGGCCGTACTGAGAAACACCCATAGCACTCATTCTCTCGTAATCCTCCTGCGTCGAGTAGTTGGGGATTACCATGCCATTGGTCACCACTACCCTCGGGGAGCCACCATCGGAGGGGAATAGCCCCAAAGGATGGCCGGAATACATTACCAAGGTCTGATCATGAGCCATCCTACAGAGATAATGCATGGTTAACCGGTATTGTATCCAATTCTGGAATACCGTCCCATTTGCCCCATAGGTGACAAGCTCATGGGGAAACTGCGCAACGTCGGGGTCTAGGTTGTTCTGGATCATTAGCATGATGGCGGCCGCTGAGTCCAATCCAGTGGGATACTCAGAAATCGGTCTGGCTCGCATTGCGTACGAGGGCCTAAATCTGTGCATGTATATGTGGCCCAGTTCGTCTAACTCCTCGAGGAATTCGGATGCCAGTGTGGAGTGCCACTCTTTAGGAAAGTATCTCAGGGCATTTTCCAAAGCGAGCCTTCTCTCGGTGTCGCTGAGGACTTGAGGCCTCTTTGGAGCATGCGAGACTGACGGGTCAATGGGCCTTGGGGGAGGCAATTCTACAGGAACTCCCTCTGAAATCTCATCCGCGAAGGGCATTCTACCAACCTAGTCTCCCGCTGATGATCCCCCTGATGTCTTCGATAGCTCCAGTAGATTGAGTGATCAGGGATTCAATCTGGAAATCTATTTCGTCGATTTCATCGCTCTCGATTGAGTCGGTGTTAATGCGCACGTTCAACCCAGCAATGTATGCTGCCGAGTTGGCTAATTCAGCTGCAGCAGCAAGATCGGTCAGGGCATTGGAGTTCCCGTAACGCGCTAATTCGGTTAACGAGCAGAGGAGTGTTACAGCCTCCTTTGCTGTTTCGAGGGGCGTGTTAGCGGCTTCTAGGGTTGCGGAGTAAATTGATTGTTTTCTCTCTTCTACTTCTGTGGGGCTTCCTCTGGGCATGCGGAAGGCAAGCATGACTCCATCGAAAGCCTCGGCATCCCGCTCGGCTAGTAACAACGCGGAACGAAGCCCGTCAACCGATGAAGCGAGAGTGGATGCTGCGGCGTCGTGTCCGTCCTTCCACCTCTCCCTGCCCTCCGTGAGGTGAGCAACCATCATTGCCAGGGAATGGGCATGGGCCAGTGTCAGAGCAGCCACTGAACCGCCACCAGGGGTTGGGGATGATGATGCGATACTGTCAAGGACGTCCGAGTATCCCTCATTCATCGACGGTTCCACCCCCATTGCTAATGGCCCACTCTATGATGCTTGAACTTGGGTCGAAGTCATCCAGCACATCGAGTTTCAGTCCCGTGATTGCCGCGTGGACAAGCTCTTGATCTACGGCCTCGTCAGGATTTTCGTGATAATGGGATCCTGCGTTAATCATCGCTTGTAGGGGGACGAGGCCGACAAGCTCGCCGGCGACGACTTCCAAGCCCAGAAAACTAGCCTCCGATCTGATTGCCTCAGTTACCGAATGGAGGCCCGTAGTGCTGTGATCAAGCAGGTTCATTGAGACCTGGGCTGTAGATTCGTTGTACATCCATCCAGCGGCTTGAAGAGCATCGAACATGCCCGGGACCCGATTGGGCCTGCCATCCTTGCCCAGCACCTTGTCCCCATTCTCGTCACGTTCTATTACACCACTTGTCCTGATTATCCCTGCGATTTTGCTCGCTTCTGATTTGACCGCAGTGTTCAGATTTACATTGTACGCTATCAGAATCTGACGGGCACCCGAAGCGGTGGCCCCTGTCTTCGGATTGAACACCGCAGGTCCAAAGTCGGGTTTCCATTGCTCGGTTGTAATTTTACCCTCCAGTCCCTCGTACTCCCCACGTCTGATGTCTGGCAACCTGACTCGTTGTTCATCTCGTGCGGCCTTGGCATAGAGGTACACTGGTAAGTCCAACCTATCTGAGACAGCCTCGGCATAACGTTCCGCTAGTTCGACACAAGCCTCGATGGTAGTACCTTGGATTGGAATGAAAGGCACTACATCGACCGCACCCATTCGCGCGTGCTCACCCTCGTGAGCACTCATATCAATCAAGTCGATTGCGACTTCAGTGGCTTTGATTGCTGCTTCGAGAACGGACTCTGGGCTCCCTACCATTGTCACTACTGTGCGATTGAAGTCGTACCCCATATCGACATCGAGCAACGTCACTCCTTCGACTCCTCGAATCGCCTCAGTAATATTCTCGATAACTGATTCGTCCCTACCCTCGCTGAAGTTCGGGACGCACTCGACCAAAGCAGGAAGCATGCTTCCAGCAGAGGATGGGACATGATGAGGATTCTGCTTACCCATAGAGCCCATCAGGTCCTGAAGAGGAGGCCTCTCGACGTTTCCTCTCGATTTTTCTGATTGCAGCAACGAAGTCGGATTTCGATACTGAGTTCCTACCATCAGATATGGCAGAAATACCTGCTTCGACAGTGGTGGATTTGATTTCAGCACCACTGAATCCGTCGGTCATGACAGCGAGTTTACGCATTACGACGTCTTCGGAAAGTGGCATGGATTTTGAGTGAACTTCAAAAATAGTTGTTCTGGCGTTGACGTCGGGGATTGGGATCTCGATTATCCTGTCGAATCTGCCAGGCCTGAGTAGAGCGACGTCAAGCAGTTCGGGCCGGTTTGTAGCGGCAATCACCTTGACGTTGTTGATAGATTCAAAACCGTCCATTTCGGACAATAGTTGCATTAGTGTCCTCTGTACTTCTCGATCGCCGGAAGTGGCGGTGTCTAAGCGCTTCGAGCCAATTGAGTCAAGCTCGTCGATGAAGATGATGGATGGCGACTTCTCACGGGCCAAATCAAAGAGCTCCCTCACCATTCTGCCCCCTTCCCCTATATACTTCTGAGCCAATTCGGCACCGACAAGTCCGAGAAAGGTAGCGTTCGTAGCAGTGGCTACGGCCTTAGCCAACATGGTCTTGCCAGTTCCTGGTGGGCCAGTGAGTAGGACCCCTTTTGGGGGCTCAATTCCAAACTCCTCGAAAGCCTCAGGATTCTCAAATGGCAGCTCAATTGCCTCGCGAATCTCATTTATCTGATTGTCCAGCCCCCCAATCGAGCTGTATTCAACTGATGGGCTCTCGACAATCTCCGTGCCACGGACTAAGGGGTCCCAAGAATCCGATAAAATCTCAATTACTGAAAGGGTATCTTGATTCAATGCTACCCTAGTGCCGGGTTTGAGATCATTGAATTCCAGCCTCTTGTTGACTGAAACAAGGAAAACCGTGCCATTCGAACTCCTAACGACGGCTTGGTCGTCAATTAGGTCTTGCACATAACCGATTACGAGTGGAGGCGACTTAATGTTCCGTAGTTCTTCGTCCAGCCTGCTAGCACGCTTTTTCAACTGGGCGAACTCATTCTCCAAGAGCAGTTTCTCCGTTAGCAATTGTTGGGCCGTCTCAGAAAGCTCGGCGAAATCTCTTCTCAAATGCGACAGAGTGGCTTCTTGATTAGGAGCATTCGATTCGAAGTCTCCCGGCTCCCTAGGCGCATCCTCGGCCTCACTTGACATGGTTAGCACTCCGAACATGCACTTATGACACCTGCGAAGGAATCATGTTCACCCATGGTATGGGATTACTATGGGGACATGCGAACTGTGTGGTCTTGAAGGAGTGCCCACACGCAAGGCCTCAATCTCTCAGACAACCCTGGAGTGCTGCAATCGGTGTATCGACTCCATGGGCCTTACTGTGGAGCGCCATGTTCCGACGACTGCACCGTCAAATCTGATCTCTAACCAAGTAACTGGGAGAGGGTTTTCAGGAGTCGATATCATGACCAAGGACTCAGAGGAACTGTCTGATGACTTCCACACAAGAATTAGAACCTCGCGAGAATCCAAGGGATGGTCGCAAGGGGACCTAGCCCGTAGAATCAACGAAAGGGCGAATGTCATCCAGAAGGCTGAGAATGGGATTAGGCCAACCGACACCGTGATTCGTAAGATAGAAAAAATGCTGAATCTGAAATTATTTGTGGTCCCGATGCCAAAGAACACGAGGATGGTGATTTCAGAGAGATCGAATGAGATGACGATTTCTGATGCAGGGGACCTAATCCAGAAGACGGAGAAAGTCAAGAGGGTCAAGAAGAAGGGCAGGAGGCTTGGCGTCTCGAGGTCCGGTGCTCGTTCTAGGAGACGTGAATCGTGAGCGAAGTCCCCCTACACGTGATTCACCTCGACCAAGATGACCCAAGAAAGTGTACGGCCCGTAGACTTGGGTCACATGGCCTCGCAAAGTTGCAATTTGATATTCGAAATGCCCCTAAGAGGGGTTTCTTGCTGGATCCCACAGCGACAGTTGTACTAGGTCCTGAGGACAAGCGCATGATAGACCTGGGGGGGTCCATTGTTGCTCTGGACTGCTCGTGGAAGAAAGTGGGGGAGTCTCTAACTCTGTTGGATCAGCTGACAATGCTGGAATCCCGTTCCCTTCCCATCCTACTTGCCTCAAACCCGGTGTCTTGGGGAAAACCTGGCCGTCTCTCCACAGCAGAGGCCCTAGCAGCCTCTCTCTATTTGATGGGACGCAATGAACAGGCTATTCGGGTATTGAATCCCTTTCCTTTCGGAGAGCAGTTCATGGAACTGAACAAGGAGCCCCTGAACGCATACGTCGGAGCCCTAAGTCGCGAGGAGTTGACAGGACTACAATGGGAGTTCTTCGATTCGGGACGTTCAGCGAACCACTGAGCCTGACCTGATGTCACCGTCCAGGGTAAGCACACGCACATTCCCATCACCATCATCAGCAGCGAGAAGCATTCCTTCGGAGAGGATGCCTCTGAGTTTACGCGGTTCCAGATTGGCTACGAAGACCACATTAAGCCCTTCGAGATCCGATGGTTCGTACAAGCCCTTCAAGCCAGCACAAAGCGTCCTTGAAGAGCCGGGTTCGTCCTCTATGGTGATGACGTAAAGCTGGTCGGCATCGGGGTGGTCCTCTACTGAAATGACCTTTCCAGTCCTCATTTGAACCTTCAAGAAATCGTCGACTTGGATGAAATCCCCCCCAGTCTCGGGAGAGGCCTTGACATCATTGTCCTTCCTGTCTTCGGCAAGAGACGATTCTTTGGACAATATTTCATCCAAGTCGAGTCTGGAGAACAATGGAGAAGGGGTTTCGGGGTTCCAAGAGAGGGGCGAGGTGATGTCCAAAGCGTCGTCCCAAAGCACTTCGTCGATCTTCAAAATCTCACCCAACATTCCCCAAATCCTGTCGGATGAAAAGGGGAGGAAGGGCCTCAATGCCACAGCAAGGCACTTGCAGAGCCTCCATGACATAGCCAGGGAAGAGAGGGAATTGGACCTCTCTTCCGAGTCCTCCAATCCAATGAACTTCCATGGAGCGGCTTCTTGAAGCAAGGCGTTTCCTAGTTGAGCTATTCCCATAATCGTCCGGAGTGCTTCTTTGAAACGCTGCTTCTCCATCGATTCGATGGCATTGGACATCAGTGACCCGACTTCTTCTATCAGATTGCTATGATCGGAGATATCGTCGTAGTTTGCTAGGGGATTACTACCGTTGGCAGGCAATCTATGAGTAAGAGTCATCACCCTATGGACGAAATTGCCGTAGGTTCCAATCAGTTCGTTGTTCACCCGTTCGACGAACTCATTCCATCGGAAGTCGGTGTCGTGTATCTCGGGCATGTTGATGGAAAGATAGTATCTCAAGGCGTCGGGATCGTACTGCTCTAAGTAGGATGGAAGCCAGACTGCATGGCGCCTGCTCGTGCTGAACTGCCCTCCTTGAAGCATCAGGTATTCGTTAGCAGAAACGTTATCCTCGATGACCAAGTTGCCCGGAGATGGCTCGTGAGTGATGCCAATGTCATTCCCCGATGCATTCAACCCCATTATTATTGCAGGCCATATGATTGTATGGAAGGGTATGTTGTCCTTGCCCATGAAGTAGATGTGACGGGGGGGAGGGCCTTCCTCGGGGACCTTCCACCACCTCTCCCAAGCAGAGGCTCCATCTGGATGGCCGACCTTAGCAGCATAGCGTTGAGCCCAGATTCTAGCACACGTATAGTATCCCTGAACCGCCTCGAACCAAACGTACACCCTCTTCGATTCCCACTCAGCACCATCGAGTGGCAAGGTGATTCCCCAGTCGATGTCCCTAGTCACCGCCCGGGGGCGTAGACCCATATCTAGCCAGCTCTTCGACATCGCCCTGACATTTGGTTTCCAAACCTCCTGCCTTTCGGATGCATGGGCTTCTAGCGATTCCTGGAACTTGTCCAAGAGCAAGAAGAAGTGGTCAGTGTCTCGGACCTCTATTTCATCATCGGGGTCGAGTTTCGATCGGGGATTGGCAAGCTCATGGGCTTCGTATGTTGCCCCACAGGAATCACACTGGTCGCCCCTTGCACCATTTGCATTGCAGGAAGGGCAATCGCCTTCGACATATCTGTCAGGAAGAAACCTGAGACTGCCCCCCGAGCCTATTGAGCAATACTGCTGCATTGTCTTGCTCTCGAGAAAATTGGCTTCCAGCAGACTTGTGAATACTTCTCTGACTAATTCCTTGTGCATTGGGTCAGAGGTTCTGTTGTAGAGTGCACCACCAAATTCTACCCCCCTGGGATCGACGGGATTGACCCATGAGCACCCCAAATCAGCCAGGGATTTGGTAATGCTCGAGTGGTATGTATCGACAACCTCCTGGGGATGAATCTGCATCTCTTCGGCGGTGAGGGTGATGGGTGTGCCATGCTCGTCTGAACCGCTGCACATCAGGACCCTGCGCCCACGGGCTCGCTCGTACCGGTACTGTATGTCTGCAGGGAGGCAGTTGCCGGCGACGTGGCCCAAGTGAAGAGGGCCATTGGCGTAGGGCCATGCCATGAAAATTGTTACGTAACTCATCCCGGCAACCACTTTCTGCCCCGTCAAGTTAGATATTTATGTCATGTTCGCCCGGAAAGGCATGGAGCCGTGCACAGTGGAAGGTAATTCGAGTACTCCCACAACTCCTCAATCGGACTCCAAGAGGCATCGGAATTGACTGACTACACGATGATTGCCGCATACGCCGCACTGGCGCTGTGCGCTTCTTTTCTATGTAGCATTCTTGAGGCCGTGCTGCTATCAGCATCGCACGGCCATATCGCTTCCCTCAGAGACACCCATAGCAAGGTAAGCCTGGCTTGGTCGGCTTGGAAGGAGGATCCCGAGCGCCCTCTAACGGCAATCCTCACCCTCAATACGGCCGCTCATACGATTGGGGCGCTTGGAGTGGGTGCTGAGGTCGAAAACCAGTTCGGTGGTGGGCACGTCATATTCTTCACATCGGCCATACTAACATTGGCCATACTTCTGCTCAGTGAGATTCTGCCCAAAACCATCGGAGCACTATACTGGCGCAGACTCACGGTTCCCTCATACCACATCCTCAGAGTCATGATGGTTCTCCTATGGGTCATCGTTAAGCCAATCGAGTTAATTCGGTCTTTTCTCCCTCGAGTAGAGACAGCGACAGTGACGCGTAACGAGCTCTCCGTACTTGCTGACATAGCAGAGGAGTCAGATGTTATCGAAGAAGACGAGGAAGCCGTAATCCAGAATCTCTTGAGGCTCAGGGAGATTAATGTTAGCTCGATAATGACCCCTAGGGTGGTCATGACAACGGTAACCAGAGCAGAAACTGTCGGAGACGTTTTGAAGAGGATTCCAATAATGATTCACGGAAGGATGCCTGTGACAGGAGAAAGTGTGGATGAGGTGAGGGGACTGGTTCTCAGGAGTGAGATCCTTCGCAGGGCAGCAAACGACGAGTTCTCGAAGACCATGGCAGAGATCTCCAGAGATGTGCAATCCTGCAGCACCGAGGACTCTGTGGACAGGGCGCTCGACATCCTGTTGGAGAGCAAGGAGCAGTTATTGGTGGCTAAAGACGAATTTGGGGGCACCGCAGGGCTGATATCGATGGAGGATATCATCGAAACGCTGCTGGGAGTCGAAATTGTGGACGAGTCGGACCAAGAAGCGATTGACGGAGGGGTCCTTCACGAGGACATGAGGGAATTTGCCAAGAGTCGCTACGACTATGAGTCCGAGTGAGGAGTCGCCTAATCAGATCCCTCTACAGAGGTGGACTCACTGACTTCCTTGTCTTGGAGCCATCCCCTATCTGCAGAGTAGTCACCCAGTTGCTCTAGCCTCTTCAGCCAACCCTTTGCCTCAGCTGTCTTGGTGGTTCTGACCAGCCAGACTCCGCCAAAGAGTGTATCCCACAGCCCCATGTTATCCCGCTTGAAGCGAAAGAAAACATAGTCCAACATGGGGGGCAATAATAGAACTAGGCCTATGGCAAGTTGGATTTGCCCGGAAGTCTCCCCCCATCCAGTCGCGGTTGAGGATGCCAACATAGTCATCCCAATCAAGACGGCGACAAATGTGAATCCCTTGATGAGCAAATAAGATGGGTTTGGTGCTGTTCCCTTGGAATTGACATAAGTGGTTCTGCTGATCCAGTTTCCAACAGTCCTACCCGTGGAACGCGGCATGAAAATCAAATTGAAGGACATCAACAACATCCCTAGGATGATGAAATATGTCGGATCGAAATTAGACCCCCAGGCAAATATCCCAACGATGGGGACGCACCATCCGTAGGAAACAATGAAGTCGGAGACTCGCCGAATGATGCGCTGACCGCTGGTTACCTCTTCGAACCCCGCCGGCAGTGTCTTGGTCTGCCTAGTTTTCTTTGCCCTCGGAGTTCGGGGCTTCCTTCCCCGTCTTCGAGTCTTGGGTTTAGCCTCGGGGGCTTCTTGCACTGGCTCGGGATCCAAGACCACAGTAGGAGGCGGAGTAGGGGCTGCAGGTGGTGCCTCCTGCGATTCTTCACCCGAACGAATCTGATCGGCCTTCTCAAGCAAGCCCATTAATCAACCACCATACCTATCGGCCACCATTTTGTACAGTTCGAAATCAGGGGATTCTACGAAGTTATGCACGATGGCATCGGGCAAGTCCCCCAAGAGGTCGTTAATCATCCCGAAGAATCGGGCACGGGTCTCGTCATCCGTTTTCTGGGGATCTCTACCAACCTGCTGGAAGAGATTGAATGACTCCGACTCGATGAAACTGTTGGTAAAATCGTCAGGCATCTCACCCAAGAGGCTGTTAATGACAACGAAGAACCGATGAAATTCCTCATCCGAGGACCTGAATCTCTGAATGGCAACGACAAATTCATCGAAGTCTAGCGTGCCGGAGTCGTCTACGTCGGCCTTGTCGAAGAATGACTTGAGGGAATTTAGGTCTAGGTCGTTCAGGGTCTCACTGGAGATTCCAGTTGCTTCAGAAACCTTGGCGACAAATTCCCCGTCGTCCATGGCCTCCAAGAATTCGGAGAAGGACATCTCGTTGATCTCTTCAGGAGCGGAGATCAACTCTACCGTAGGCTTGATGGAACGCAAATCCTGCTGCTCCTTCTTCCTAAGGACGATTATTTCCCTGTCCAAATCTGAGCCAAATCGGTCTGAGAACCTGTCCATCAGGCTGCCCGGCTTGCCAGAAGCAATACGATCTACCTGCCCATAAATTCCATCCCTGGTCCCAGTGCCGATAGTTGGATCAGAAGCTTTCCTACTTTCCCAAATAGACTTGAAGTCCGCGGACGGACTTTGGAAATTGGTCTTGGGAAGACTATCCAGAGCGTTGGCCGCGTCTAGGAGGTCACCATCATCACCCAACTCAGGTGGAAAACCAAACTGAGGGGGTGGGGGATGTGGGGAAAAGTCGAGTGGCGGAGGTGGTAACACCAATCCGGGAGGTTGGGGCGGCAACGTAGAGTCGTCGTCGTCAGAATCGAATTCAATGCTGTCTAGAGCATCAACCATGCAATGCTTCCGGAGTCCTCCACTATTCAATATTCTGTGGTTGCGGGAAGGTCGAGCATCGATTATTGCTGCACTACTTCCGCCCAACCCTTCAGAGTTAGGAAGGTAGCCATGGCCTCACTGACCTCAAAAATCTCCCCCTCATTGCCCTCAATCCTCTCTTCGGCTAGTTCTGCAGTAACATCGTCAATGAGGAGGGTTACTGCCATACTATTCTGCAGGCTGAAAACAACGGCCTCCCTTGTGGGTTCGAACCTGTCGCTAGTGCTGGGATCAAGCCTATGCAAAGGGAACTCGGTGACCCTAAGGCCAGATTTCCCATGTAGGCTACCAACCCACCTGATGACCCTCTTGGTATCCACTGTGACGGCCTCGTCCGTTTCCCCAGCACTACCCATAACTACTGATGCATCCCCCTTGACCAACTCCCAGAAAATCGGCGTGCAATACTCACCGAAAACCGATAGCGCTCTATCACCTCGCAAACGATCGATTCGTTTGGTCGACTCGGCGAGTTCTGCAAGTTCCAAAATCCTCGCCTTGCTGGTAGACCTGACTCGAGTCCGTGGTGATTTAGCCCTCGACTTCAGTATTCCATGGAGCCTCTCTAGGGTGGCTTTTCTATCGGCTCCCTTGTCCGAGATGACTCGAAGCTGTTCCAACACAGAATCCATTCCTGATCGGGCCCTGTTTCCCCAACTAATATCCGGCCCCGCCAGAGCAGATTGAACGTCGATCCCCTCTCCTCGGATATAATTGACGATCTCCCTCCTCGCGTTGGAATCGAGATGCAGCAGGTTCGGATCCCTCACATGAATGTGAAACCCCCTGTGTCCGGAGAATGTTGTTTGGACGTACTCATCCCTGAAACCCAACTCTGGTTTCAGGAATTCCGACCATAGCCTCCAAGCCTGGTGCTGTATGGTATCAATCATGGTGGGAAAATCGGTATCCGAGACACCTGGCAGATGATCCCCATCCAGATCGAAGATGAGGTCAGCACCCAACCAACCCTTCTCTGACATCTTCCTGTTTGAGGGTCTCTGGTAGTAAGCGGTACTGTGAAAGCAAGAGTGGGGGGTGCGATTCTGGAGGTAGGAAAGCAGTTCAGTCTTGCCTTGGAAGGCCCTGTGCCTATCGGGGGGACCGCCCCCCCAGGGGACGAACATCCACTCCCTTGATCTCAGCCTAGGCGGGGTCCAGAGAGTAGTGGTGCCTAGCGAAGCGTAATACTCAGAGAAGCGCAGCGCGAAGCGGCTCCACCCACCTGCCATGAAGTAGCAAGAGTCAGGTGGGACATAAGTTTTCAATTAGTCGAGATGAAGTCCCGGTACTTGCTTACCCTCGGTTGCCGGTGCCGCTCCAGTGGCCTCGACATAGGCCTCCCAGCAGACGTACTCGTTGTCTAGGACAATGGCCTCAGCGAATGTGAGGGCTTGCCCAGTGATGGAACAAACGGGCCCTAGTTGTCCTGTTGCGGTCGATAGCTTGCTTGGGTCGGGCATGGTGTCGCCTGCTTCGTCTGACTCTTCATCCTTGCGAGCCAGATACCCCCATGCAAACAAATTTCAACTCGATGACCGGCGATGAGCCGTGTCAGACGAACCACTGCTAGTGCGAATCGGGCATTCCCCCGACCCTGACGACGCGTTCATGTTCTTTGGGCTCACTTCAGGGGCAATCGAGACACCGGGACGTACGTACGCCCATATTCTTGCCGATATCGACACCTTGAATCGGGAGGCGTTGAAAGGCAACTACGAAGTCTCCGCAGTCAGCATCCACTCGTTTCCGGAGATCTCAAGCGAATATTCCCTGATGAACTGTGGGGCCTCCATGGGAGAGGGATATGGCCCCATGATTATCTCCACTAATCCAATGACCCAGAAAGAGGCCATGGGAAGGGAGATCGCTATTCCCGGCCTCAGTACCAGCGCCTTCCTTGCACTGAGACTCGCTTTCGGAGAAGTGAGTGTCGTCGAGGTACCATTCGATGAAATTCTTCCTGGAGTTATTTCGGGCAAACACGATGTCGGAGTGATCATCCATGAAGGTCAGTTAACGTGGGAGGATGAGGGGGGGCATGTCGTTTTAGACCTCGGAAAGTGGTGGAATCAAGCAACTGGCCTCCCATTGCCACTGGGTGGTAACGTCGTCAGGAAAGACTTGGGAGAGCAGGTTTGTAGAGAAATAGCAGAGGATGTCAAGGCTAGTATCCAATACGCCTTGAACTACCCAGATGCGGCTCTTGAATTCGCTCGCCGGTGGGGGCGGGGTATCGATGAGCCCACCAACGAGAAGTTCGTGTCTATGTACGTCAACGAACGCACCATCGATTACGGACGTGAGGGACGCGAGGCAGTCAGGCTCTTCTTGCAAAAAGGCCAAGAAATCGGGCTCGTTAGGGAAGATATGGATATGGGGGCGATTCAATTTGTGGGGCACGAGGATTAGTATGGACGACGAGAAACCAGATATCAGCGAGTTCGGCTCAGTCGATCCTGCACCCCCGAGTGAGTCCCAAAACATCAGTTCCCTGAGGACGACTCTATGTGATGAGAAGGAGCGGATGTTCCTTAGGATGAGGTCCCTGTTCGCTTTGAGGAATATTGGTGGAAAAGACGCCATAGACTCCCTAGCAGCAGCATTCAATTCTGACTCTGCATTGCTCAAGCATGAAATTGCCTACGTCTTAGGGCAGATGCAAGACAGTAATGCAGTACCTCATCTTGTGAGGAGGCTTGAGGACGAAAGTGAAGATGCAATAGTCAGGCATGAGGCGGCTGAAGCCCTAGGTGCGATTGGGGATAGGGTTGCCTTAGCGACACTGGAGACATTCAAGAATGACCCAGAGGTTGTCGTCGCTGAGTCCTGCGAGGTTGCCCTAGATCTGCTCGAGTGGATTTCGAGTGATCGTCTCGACTACTCTGATTAGTTTGAAACGAACCAGGTTGGTTCTTCTTTCATCCCACAAACCTCGTTGAGGAATAGCGTCAAGCCCAAGATGCTGCTAGTATCCAGAACATTGCTGACCTCTTGCTCGAAGTAGGCATCCATCCTTTCTCTGGAGAAACCTATGCTCTCGGCCGCTGCACCGATTACAGCATCTCTGACATTGGAGTCCCTCTGGAATTTCACATACTGTTCGACCATATCATCATGGGCCTCCCTCACAAGTTCTACAGGCGAGTCCCTTCTGGCAGCGAAAACGCCGAAAACCATGGGAAGCCCCGTCTTCTGGGTCCATTCGGCCCCTAAATCTAGCTGTACTAGTTCAGGGTCACTACTAGCAGCGGACAAGGCTCGATCACCGATGAGCAAAGCCCCGTCGCAATCGCCCAGCATCATCCCTATGTCGGGCCCCATCTCCAAAAATTTAGGATCGAAGTTTCTTTCACGGAGAATCCATTTCAGCAAGGATTTCGACGTTGAGGAGTCCGAGGGCAGAGCGATGTCCCTCATGGATTCGATCGGCCTACTTCCAAAGAGCAGAACCGATCCAACTTGCCCATTGCTGACGATACCGAGGTCAGGCACCAAGAGCAGTTCATCGGAGTGAAGTGCGTAATCAGAAGTAGGAATTGGGGCTGTAAGGCAGTCCCTCCTGAGCAAATGACCAGTTAGCCACGCTGGAGGAGCGGATAGGATATTCCAACGATCCTCCAAGAATGAAAATACGGGATCGCAATTGACGAACGCGACCCTACCGAGAACACGTCGCCAAGACATATTACTACCTACACCGGGCTAGCAAGGGGCTGGAGTATATTGGTTCGTTCATTTTCACCGATTATACGGAGGGACGAATAAGTCGAGTCTCGCTTCACAGGAACAAGTCCCGATGAAATAACCAGCCGGGCGAGTTCCCGCTCGCTGAAGTCCGACCTAGTGGTGCTACCTGCCTCGTGCATTATCTCCTCGTGCCCAACCGTTCCATCAATATCGTCTGCCCCAGAGTTGATGGCAATTGAAGCCAAAGCATCACCCAAGTTCATTCTGTATGCTTTGATGTGCGGGATATTGTCCAACATTATCCTAGAAGTTGCGATTACCCGAATGATCTCGTTGGCCGATGCCAATCGTGCTTCGGGAAGGCGTGCCTTGTCGGGAAGGAATGGGTAGGGGACGAAGCACTGGAAACCCCCCGAGGCATCCTGTTGAATCCTGAGGGTATCGAGATGAGTCATTCGATCCACTATTTCCTCCACAGTTCCGAAGAGCATGGTGCAGTTAGTTGGAATCCCCAATGAATGGGCGGTTCCGTGTATTTCCAGATACTCTTCAGAAAGCTCCTTGCCACGGCAAATCCGGTCTCTGACCGAATCGACCAGAATCTCGGCCCCCCCACCGGGCAAGGAACCCAGGCCGGCTTCTTTCAGGGCTCCAAGAGTCTCTCTGATGCTCAACCCGGATCTGATGGCAATGTGCTTGATCTCGACAGCAGTGAGTGACTTGATGTGGATTCCGGGAAAACGAGCCTTGATTGATCTGAATATTTCAGCATAGTGGTTAATGGTCCACTGGGGATGCAGGCCCCCGACAGCGTGGACCTCATCGATAGATGTCCCGCAAGACTCTATTCGGGAGACGAACTCCTCCGGTGAAAGGGCATAGGATTCGTGATGGCGTAGGCCCTTACGAAAAGCGCAGAACCTGCACGCCAAAGTACAGATATTGGTGGGGTTAATGTGAAGATTGTCATTGAAGAAAACGTGATCGCCGTATCTAGAGCGCTTGATCATGTCGGCTAGTGCGCATAGACCTGCGAAGGAGTTGTGATTGTGTAATACGATACCTTCATCCGCAGTGATTCTACGGCCTCGGATAACTCCCTTGAGCGTTCGACTGAGTGTCGAGTCTCGTCCTACGGTGATTGGGATCTCCATCTCGGAGAGTCTGTGCCTCCATCCCGAATTTGCAGATTGATCGGCAATCAGCATGGGCTCCGACAGAACGGGTCGACAGTAGGATTTGAACCCAATTATTTCTAGGTACCACGGTGTAGCGCGGTTGAAAACCATCAATAGCCTGATTGCATCGAAATCGTCAGGGGGCTTGGACAAATGCGACTCAGTCTCGATGAACTGACTGAAATGGCTAGGAAATGCAGGAAGGACATAGTCAGAATGACGAATGCAGCAGGCTCGGGGCATCCTGGTGGCTCGCTCTCTGCTATCGACCTCATGGTCGCCCTGTATGGAACCAACCTGAGCTTCAGGGTCGACGAACCCGAATGGGAAGACCGCGATCGGTTCATTCTGAGCAAAGGGCATGCTAGCCCTGCGATGTATGCTGTCCTCCACCAAATGGGCATCCTCGCTGAGTCCGACATCATGAGCTTCAGAAAGCTTGGATCAATCTGCCAAGGCCATGTTGACATGCGTTGGACTGCTGGTGTAGACTTCTCCGGTGGGAGCCTTGGAATGGGGATGTCATTCGGTTTGGGTTGTGCCATCGCAGCAAAGATGGATGGTAGCAACAGACTGGTCTGGGTGATGGTTGGCGACGGTGAGACCCAAGAAGGTCAGGTCTGGGAGGCCGCAATGGCTGCATCACACCATAACGCCACGAACCTGAAGGTAATTATCGATAGGAATGGGATTCAAAATGATAGCTTCATAGATGCCCAAATGGAGATTGGCGATATCGCCGCTAAGTTCTCTTCCTTTGGGTGGGATGTCAAGGAAGTCGACGGGCACGACCTAGCTTCAGTGGTAGGCGTAATTGACTGGGCTGCAAATACTCAGGAAAGACCTGTTGCCATAGTCGCCAACACGATCAAGGGCAAAGGAGTCTCCTTCATGGAAAACAACCCAGCCTTTCATGGCAAAGCCCCCACAGATGAGGAGCTCGGCTTGGCTTTGGAGGAGTTGGCATGAGCGCGCGCCCTGAATCGTGCGCTTCTAGAGATGGCTATGGCCGTGCTTTGCTGAGAATCGCAGAGGATCCGCGGGTGGTGGTTCTGGAGGCAGATCTCGGGAAATCGACCAAGTCCTGCCTATTCCGATCAGAGTATCCAGAGAGGACGGTGTCCCTCGGCATAGCCGAGCAGAACATGATGCTTGTAGCCGCAGGAATGGCTTCCTCTGGGAAGATTCCATTCGCTAGCACTTTCGCGATCTTCACTGAACGCGCTTTCGAACAAATCAGGAATGGTATCGCCCGACCCGGACTGCCTGTCCATATCTGTGGCAGTCATGGTGGAATTCACACGGGTTCAGACGGTAGCAGTGCGCAAGCGATAGAGGACTTGGCAATTTACCGGACCATTCCGGGAATGACTGTGATTCATCCCTGCGATGACATTTCTGCGGAGGAATTGACGATACAACTGGTGGAGATGGGTGGGCCCTCGTACATGCGCACTGCGAGGAATAAGACCATGCGTCAATACGATTATGAAAACATGGAACATCTGAGAATTGGTCGAGGCAGCGTACTCAGGGAAGGTAGTGATGTCGCCATTCTGGCCTGCGGGGTTATGGTCGAGATGGCGCTAAATGCGGCTTCCGACCTATCCGATGAGGGAATAGAGTCCACAGTTGTTGACATGCACACCATCAAACCCTTGGATAATCAACTGATTGACAGACTCTCTGAAAGGTGTGGTTGCTTGGTCACCGCGGAGGATCACATCACGTTCGGAGGATTGGGGGGCGCCGTGGCAGAATGGCTGTCGCTCAATCGGCCAACTCCCTTGGAGATGGTCGGTGTGGCTGACAGATTCGGCGAGAGTGGGGACACAGATGACCTCATGGAGGCAGTAGGGCTGACCCCAACTGGGATCTCCAATGCTGCGAAGCGTTCCATCAGCAGGAGAAACGCCATCTCCTGAATACCATAATGCGTTCATTTCATAGGGGTCGGGATGGCGAGAATCATACTGAATGGATGACCCTGACGCGGTTAAGCGGCTGCTCGATGGCAACATCGAACCATCTGAAATCGAAGGTAACCCCAGTCTTTATGCCTTGGCAGAGAGAATCTATGGTAGAGAGGGTCTGGAGGGGCTTGGGGTGTTTGCCCCAGAAATCGAGACCCCTGCGACCCCCCAGCAAACGGGGGACCTATCCCCAAGCGTTAGCCTTCCGGACTTCCAACCCGAACTGGGCATATTGAAGTCCGGAGAGAAGGGAATGGCTAAGGGAAAGACGAGGTTGATCCCACTAACCCTTGGAGTTCTTGGTATCCTCGGTGTCGGCTTTAACGTATTATTCGGCGGGGGTTCGATTCTGTGCTCGATTGGAATGGCCGATATGAATTACATTTGTAATCCAGAATATGGAAATACAAGGTTGGTTTGGACGGAGGCCTACAGTTGGGAAAAATTGCATACCGTCGATGCTTGGGCCCAGCCGATGGGAATCGGCATGGCTGATGGGGTTCTGCTGGCTCTATTTTCCTCATTGGCCCTGATTGGCTTTTTCGTCAGGAAGAAATCAGTACATACGGGCGACATGCTGCCTCCTTTGAGTTAACTTGCCTGTAATGGCACAAGGGCGAGGTTCGTCAAAGGATTTGTCGCAATCCCCCAATAGGGTCAAACCAGTCAATTTCTCCAAGACTTCTGCATCAGAGTCGCTGCCGTCGAAGGCGAGTTCGTAAACAATCCCAACCTCAAGTTGCTCTGTGAATTCGAAGTTTCCCTCAATGCCTTCTATCGAAGGAAGAGGTCTAATACGGTCCACAAGAGTAGTGTTGGCGCGTGCTCGGAGCTCATCTGCAAGAGAATTCAGCGCGCCAGATATAGTGGAAGAAATCCCGTCCAAGGGGACTTCCTCTTTGCCCCCCGTTCTCAACGAGATGACGCATTTCCCTTCCGAGAGGTCTCGCGGACCAAGTTCCAGTCTGATTGGAGCCCCTTTGATCTCCCAGTCATAGTGCTTCACCCCGGGCCTGACATCCCGGTCGTCGATCTTGACCCTCAGGCCGGCGGAAGTGAGAATATCAGCCAGTTCATTCACGGCTGGCAATACGCCTTTGTCAGCGTGGACGGCAATGGGCATCAAAATGACCTGATAAGGCGCTACCGAAGGGGGAAGGATTAGTCCATTGTCGTCACCATGCACCCCAACAACTGCCCCTAACAGCCTCTCAGACATACCGAATGTGGTTTGGTGGCAGAGTTTAGTCTGTCCATCTGAATCCTCGTATGACAAATCGAATGCGCCCGCCCACTGGTCGCGATAATGGTGGTAGGTTGCAACCTGCAAGGTTCGTCCGTTTGGCATAACCACGTCAGCAGCCTTGGTGAACCATGCGCCGGGGAATGTATCCCAAACAGGTCTCTGTGAAACGATGGAAGGCAGACAAAGATCGTGAAGGATTCGTTGGACCATGTCTGCATCCTCCTCGATCTGACGACTCGCGTCAGCCTCGTCCGCGTGGGCTGTGTGGGCTTCGAAGAAGTGAATCTCCCTAACGCGTATGAAGGACCTAGTCTGCTTGGTCTCATAGCGGAAGGTATTGACAATCTGGAAAGTCTTCAGAGGGAGGTCGGCGTGGCTTCTGACCCACAATGAAAACATGGTGTACATAGGGGTCTCGGAAGTAGGGCGCAAGAACATCGGAACCTCTAGTTCGCTCGCACCGCCATGAGTGACCCAATAGACCTCCTTCTCGAATCCAGGAACTTCATCCTCCATTCGCAGTTCAGATGGGTCCACACCGGCTTCACGGGCTGCCTTGAGCCGTGAGACGAGTCGGTTCTCCTTTTCGAGAAGGTCCCCCGGTACAAGCAATGGAAAATTATACTCCTGATGGCCGGTTCTGGCCATCTCTGAACGAGCAAGGTCATCAATCAGAGTCATAGTAGTAAGGCCATAGGGCTTCCATACGTCCATACCCTTAATCGGATACCTCTTGTCAACCAAATCTGCAATTTCTACGATAGCGGGGTACCATGAGTTGAAATCTGACTTAGACGGGATTCCGCGCTTGGCCTTACCTGGACTTGCCATGATGACCCCCCAGACTCCAATCTCTTCAATAATTGCTTCACAGGTGCTCAATTGGATGAAATGATGGCCTCAATGGCCTCACACAACTCAAGGTCATCCTTCACCAAATGAATCGAGCCGTCGGGCTTCACTATCCTGCACCTTGGTGCATCCCCATCCCCCATCTCCCCCATTAGGTTCGCGACGACGGCATCGACCCCATAGGCAGCAATCTGTTCCATTGCCCTCTCGACTAGGGTGCTCTCGGGAACATCGACCTCGAGCTTGAAGCCGATACGGGTGGACCCCACCACTATTGGGGTGAGTTCGGAAATATGCTTAGGCCCGGGATTGAGGATTAGCTCCCACGACTCCTCTCCGCTGGCTCTCTTACCATCCTCAGGATGCGCGTAGTAATCTAGCACAGCGGCGGCATGAATCCAGGCTTCAGGTTTATTCTCGGACTTGGCGACTTCCAGGGAAACAGAGAGCATCCCGTCTGGGGTGCCATCCCTGCGTACATCGGGTAATTGGAACGAAGGCCGTGCTGAGGTCTTGCCGGCAATACAGATTATTTCGTGGCCCATCCTATGGAGATGCTCTGCAATAGCCCATCCGGTTTGGCCGGATGAGGCATTCTGAATCGCCCTCACGGCATCTATGGGGGCCCTGTTTGCCCCTAGGGTGATGGCGACTCTCTTACGGTTGTTGAGTCCGGAGTTGAGTAAATTACAGAACTCGGCAACGATTGAAATGGCGTCGGGCTGCTTAATCCGACCTTCACTTGAATCATCTACAAGAACGGCGGCCCCATCGGATTCCAACGCATCAATCAGATCACCCGTTACGGGGTCATGGAATAGGTCGTCGTGCATCGAAGGGACGAGCAACAATGGTGTTCCATTTCCCCTAGCAGCAGACAATGCCATCATGACGGGGGAGTCGATGATACCGTGAACATGCTTGGCAATCGTGTTTCGAGTGGCTGGTGCCAACAGGACCCCATCAAAGCCATCAAGTTGTACCATTCCTGGCCCCCAATCTGTGATAACGTCGGAGCCGGACCCCCAGGAGAGTGCTAGAGGGGTGATTACTCTCTCGGCGCTGCTTGTCATCATACTGAAGACAGTTGCCCCATGACGTCGAAGCTCCCTTGCGAGTTTGACTGACTCAACTGCAGCGATTCCCCCGGAAACGGCGAGTAAGACTGTTTTTCCCCCTAGGCAGCGACTGCTGGACCCAACTCCGGTGTCCTTCCTCACGTGCATGGTACCGCTCTGTGCTTCATGAGTGCGTCGACTGGGGCAGGAGTCTTCACCGAGGGGTTCTTGAGTGAGTGTCGATAGGCCATTCTCATGATAAGGGAATGCTCAATTCATGGATATTTCTCTGATGATGACCTTTGTCCGGCCTGCAATTCTGATGGTAAGTTCATCATGAGGACCGGTGAACGAGACGGCATAGCGAGGAAGCTTGCACTCGTCCTGAGACATGCACCCGAGAAATTCAGCCTCGAAATGGACATCAATGGCTGGATTGACGTCAGGGACGTCGTCAGGCAGTTCAAGAACTCGAACAAGAGGGGGCACCACTGGCTTCGGCCCCATCATCTCCGGGCGATTTCCGAGACAGACCAGAAGGGCAGGTACGAGGTCCGCGGCAATATGATCAGGGCCACTTACGGCCACACTGTGGAAATAGAGCTTGACCTGCCAACCAGCGATATTCCGGATTCACTATTCTACCCCTGCGACTCCGAAGAAGCAGGAAATCTGCTTGAAGTAGGTGTCAATCCGGGAGGCAGGGCTCACGTACACCTTTCTGCCAGTATCCGAACGGCCGCTGAAGCGGGCAGGGTGCATATGGCAAACCCCACGATACTAGAGGTTGACACTGCTAGGATGGTGGCGACTGGAGAGACTATCTGGCATGCCGGCGTGACCGTGTACCTGACTGAAAACGTGCCAGGGGAGTATCTAAGCATCGTAGATCCGCAAGATCCAGTTCTCGCTCTTTTGAGGGAAACATGGGGCGAAGAGGAATAGTCAGAACTCACCGCATACGGGGCAGAAGTCAATATCCTGACTCATGGCAGCACCACACGAAGGGCATTCGCCACATTCCTTTGGAGAGGCGGTTACCTCATTCTGGCTCGCTACCCTAGTTGGAGATTCAATATCTACGAAAGGTGCTGCGACACTATCCCCAAATCTTTCGATTAGCTCCCTGAAACGTATCGCCTCGGCGATTGCAATCTCAACTTGAAGCCTTCGTCGCTCCCTTTCCCTCGAATCTTCGATGTTAGTGGTTTCAGCGAGTTCGGCTTGCAGCCACCTCTGGAACCTCCTAATGTCAGTAGTGTTCGACACAGCCCCACCAATCGTCTGTCATGATTAAACTGTACGTCTAAATATGATTTCTTGAATTCAAGTAGGATTGTGATTTACTAAGGATGGGAAATCATGACAATTGCCCATCTAGGATGGGATTGTGTGAGTGGAAATTAGCTCCACCCACAAAACCCTCGCAGACATTATCGACGAGTAACTGTTGGGTGCCGGGTTGAACGGTCGGGTGGAAGATATCCTCTCGTTGAAGGAACTTCATATATGCCCCTCATTCCCCGAATGACTGAGAGAAATGACACATGACCGGCCATCTTCGTTGAAGGGCCAAAACGACACCCAGTCCGAGATGATGGGAGAGAAGTGCCTTGTCGTTGATGAGCAGGACAATGTTATGGGGTCCCTATCGAAGTTGGACTGTCATTACATGAGGGGGCACAGGCACAGGGCATTCAGTGTTCTCCTATTCGATTCCAAGGGTCGCTTGCTGGTACAACGCAGGTCGTCCGAGAAAATTACCTTCCCCGGCGTTTGGGGTAACACTTGCTGCAGTCACCCGCTAGATATAGAGGGCGAGAATGGAGATGCCAAGAGTGGCGTCATCATCGCTGCAAAGAGGAAATTAGAACACGAACTCGGAATACCATTGAGCACTACTGAAAGCTGGAATTTCCACCATATCGGAATATTGGAGTATTCTTGCAGGTGGGATTCAGAGTGGATCGAGAGGGAGCTCGATCACGTCCTTATCGTGGAGGGCGATGCCGATATTTTTCCAAATGAGAATGAGATATCCTCTGTCCGTTGGATGGACGGAGACAGTATTGGGAGGATGATGGATGGCAAAGGGGAATGGAGCGAAGCCATCGTGGCTCCCTGGTTCAGACTGATTTGGAATCATTTCATGGGGCCCGAGGGATTTGATGTCAGAAATCTCGTAAACACGACATTCGATGGAATCGAATTCTGCGGAGAGGTAGATATGGATGGGCGGTCGGTCAGGCCCGTTCATGATATTCTCGATGCGATGGCCCCACATAGGGAAATTGTCGAGCATGAGATAATGACCAGCCTTAGTCAGACGACTCAGGAGAGTTTGCGTGGGGCAATGATTCACCTCTTCAAAGGAGGAGGTAAGAGGCTTAGAGCGATCCTACCCCGATTGGTGGGTGAGGCTGTAGGGGATGCTAATTATGGTCACTATTCACTCGGAGCATCGATTGAGATCATTCACAGCTTCACACTAATCCATGACGACATCATGGACCAAGACCCAATTCGCAGGGGCTTGGATGCCGTCCATATCGCTTACGATGATGCAACAGCAATATGCGCGGGCGATGCCATGCTCGCTGTCGGTTTCGAGATTCTAGGAAATTCTAATGATATCCCTGCCGAAAATCTCAGACTTCTCATCATCTACATCGGAGAGATGGTTAGGAGAGTCGCCGAAGGCCAACAGGATGACATGGAATTTGAGAGCAAGGACCTAGTAACGGAAGATGAGTACATTGCAATGATTGCCGGCAAGACCAGTGCGATGTTCGAAACGTGCGCGAGGACCGGAGCAATACTAGCCAACGCCGACCAAGGCACAGTAGAAAACATGGCACAATGGGGGATGAATCTCGGACTCTGCTTCCAACTCATGGATGATCTCATTGACATTACAGGGGATACAGGCACATTGGGAAAGCCATCTGGATCCGATATCGTCCAAGGTAAGAAGACCCTAGTTGCAATTCACGCAATGAGCTGCAACCAAGATTTGCCTCATTTCAACAAGGTTTTCGGACGAGGGGACTGCGACGATGGAGACCTGTCCAAAGCCGTGGAGGAACTACGAGAGTCAGGTTCGATAGACTATGCCAAAGGAAGAGCCATGGAACATCACGCACTGGCCCATAGATGTCTAGATGAGTTGGAAGAATCGGAGGCAGTAGACGTTCTGAGGAATCTCACTGACTACCAATTAGTCAGGACCAACTGATTAATCAGTGTATTGAGACTCTCCGGGAATCTCTTCCTTCAGGCCCTTTCGCTGCCTAATCTCACCACTGATCTTGTGGAATAGGTCGGAAGGGACCTGGACATAGCCGGCGTTCTCAGTATTCCAAACAGCCCTCCCTTGGGTTGCCGCCCTAATGTCGTTGGAGAATCCGAACGACTCGGCCACGGGCATCTTACCGATTACGCTAGCGACTCCCCCCTCCACTGGCATATCCTCTATGATCCCTCTCCTGGTCGTGACTTCCCTCGTGATTCCACCAATCCATTCATTGGGTGCATCTATCCTAATTTTCTGGATTGGCTCGAACATTACTGAATTGGACCTGATCAAGGATCCCTTGATGGCATTCCTAACCGCTGGAATAGTCTGGGCAGGGCCCCTGTGGATGGCATCCTCGTGCAACTTGGCATCCACCAGCCTGACTAGGACGCCGGTCAGAGGCTCTTCCGCGATAGGGCCCTTCTTGCAAACGTCGTTGAATGCCTCGATAATCAGTTCGCGAGTCTCATGTAGGTTCTGGATTCCCTTGGTGTCGTTCACAAGAACGGTCGTCCCGTTTATTGCGTATATCTTCCTCATCATATTCTTGTCCAAACCGAACTCGGCGAACTTGTTTCCCGTTTCCTTGGCATCCTTGGCTCGGACAGGGCCATCCCCGAAATGACCTTCTCTGAGGGCTTGGATCACTTCTTCGGATAGGGGTTCGGCCTCTACGTAGAAGCGATTGTGCCTATTGGGTGACTTGCCTTCAAATGGTCGTCCTTTGTTGTTGCCGGAGATGGACTCGCGATATACCACAATGGGTTCGCTGACATTGACTTTGATGCCTTGTTCCTCTTCCAGCCTGTAGACGGTTATTTCTAGGTGCAACTCACCCATTCCCGCAAGCAGTGCCTCACCCGTTTCCTGATTGGTGAATACCTCCAAGGATGCATCTGCCTTAGCTAACCCCCTCAGCGCGTCGATGAACTTCGGTAAGTCCTTCATTGCCTTGGGCTCAATTGCGACAGTAACGACGGGTTCAGAGTAGTGGCGTATGGCTTCGAATGGCGTAGCGTCCTGCTCACGTGCGATAGTAACACCTGCTGCAGCGCTCCGGACCCCAGTCAGTGCAGCTATATTTCCGGCCGAAACTTCGGGAACTTGAATTCGATCGGACCCGACCATCATGCTGACTTGCTGCACTCTCTCGGACTTCGCTGAGCCAATTGCCCAAACGGCATCACCCTGCTTGACGGTTCCGGAGTACACTCTGCCAACTGCGACTTCACCTGCATGGGGGTCCATCCAAATCTTGGTAATCATCAAGGAAAGGGGGCCGCCTGAGTCACATTGTAACATGGATTTGCCGACTGATGATTCCAATTCTCCCTGCCAAATATTAGGAATTCTATATTCTTGCGCAATCATGGGCGAAGGGAGCTTCTCAACGGTCATGTCAAGGAGAACCTCATGCACGGGTGCTTTCTTTGCAAGCTCACGTTGCTGCTCGTTGTGACAATGCTCGAAGATATCCTTGAAGGAAATACCCGACTTGGACATGTATGGCACGGTGATGCCCCAGTTATGAAAAGCGGATCCGAAAGCCACGGTACCGTCTTGTACGCTGACCTGCCAATTCTTCTTGTGCTCTTCAGGGGCGAACCGCCTGATTAGGTTGTTGACCTTCGAAATCTGGATCATGAACCTCTCCTGCATGTCCTCGGGAGTTACCTGTAGCTCGTTGATCAGTCGGTCGACCTTGTTGATGAACAAGACAGGCTTTACCTTCTCCTTCAGGGCCTGCCGAACTACGGTCTCAGTCTGAGGCATGGCCCCCTCCACGGCACAAGTCAGTATTATGCACCCGTCAACGGCCCTCATTGCACGAGTAACATCACCACCAAAATCTACGTGGCCAGGGGTATCGATGAGATTGATGAGATAGTCCTGGCCGTTCACCTTGTGAACCATGGAGGCGCTCGCAGCATTGATTGTGATGCCTCTTGCGGCCTCTTGGTCATCGAAATCCAGTACCCTCGACTTTCCAGCCAATTCCTCTGACATCATGCCCGCGCCGGCAATTAGGTTGTCCGAGAGGGTGGTCTTTCCGTGATCGATGTGAGCAGCGATTGCGAGGTTTCTGATGTGTTCACGGGAATGCATTACCTCAGTAGCTCGCTTGATGTTATCTTCCTTTCGACCCATTGCAGACCCCCGAATGAATTGCCGACCTGAAAGCGGTTCATAAATCCGATTGACCTCTAAAAAGACTCAATGTAAAAACGATTGACTGAAGGGTTTCGACAAGTCATCTCGCCGACGATGCAATTCTCTCGACCTCGTGCCTCTTTCCAACAGCGTAAGAGTTGACATCCCCCTCGGAGGCCTTAGAAATCTCAGAGAGTACCCCATCAGTTAACGACTTCTTACTCTTCCTAGTAGCTGAGGCGGAACCAATCGCAAGATTACGCAGGGCGACATCAAGACGGCGACTCGGGGAGGAGTCGACGGCCTTGGGCTGACTGACTGCACCCACCCTAATTCTGGTGATCTCCTCGCATGGGGCGGCTTCAGTAATGGCGTCTATGAACTTCTGCAAAGGATTCTCGCCGCTTCGCTCGTGAATCCTGTCAAAAGCATCTTCGAGAGCCTTGGCACAGTGTTGCTTCTTACCACTGAACTTTCCAGATCGCATCAGGTTGTTGATGAATCTTTCAACAATGGATAGGTTCTCCTTGCCGAACCACGCGTTGGCATGTCTGCCCCCTGAATGGGGGGTTCCAATGGTATTGAGATTGACGTAAGGGGAAATTCCCGGGTCTTTGCAGACCACCTCCGCAGCATCCCACTTGCCGAAGACCATAGTGCCTATGCCTGCAATCGGGTTCGGCTCTTCTCTCTGCTTCTGCTCTTCGGGTTCGCTCTCCATGTTGCCACCTCAGCGCACAGGCTTCTCCTTTCGTCCTCGAACCATCTCATCAAGGGACACCCCATTTACCTTGATGACCTTGTAACGCACCCCTGGGAGGTCGCCGTAGGAACGTCCCTTGCTCCCGCCGATTCCCTCGACCATAACCTCATCGTGCTCATCTATGAATGAAATCGCCCCGTCACCGGGAGCGAATGCGGTCAGCCTGTTTCCGGTTCGGATGAGGCTGATCTTGACCGCCTTCCTAATAGCGGAATTAGGCTGCTTAGCCTCGAATCCGACCTTCTCAATGACAATTCCCTTGGCTTGAGGGCTTCCATGCAGGGGATCGTGCTTCAGCACCCCACCGTGCCTCCGTTTCGCTTGGCGGTTCCTAAATTGCCGCTCCTTCCAACGGTACTTCTTGCGATCGGCCTTCATCTTCGAACCCGAGAATAGACCCCGACCCAAACACACACCTCTGGATGACGGGCCGGCGACCTGCCATCGGTTTATGAGACTGACGGGGGAGCAGCAGTCGAGTTGTGTCCCGATTCTGTTCGCATGAGCCAACATTCAAGCAGATTGGGCTGCCGGGCGACACTATGGGCTTTCGTGAAATGCTACGGGACGTCCAAGTGGTGGATGAACTCGTCAGCGTACGGCATGAAATGCTCGAACTCTCGAAGGCGTCCGGGCACCAACCTATGATCCTGACCAATGTCAAGGAGGCCCCGGGGCATCGCGCAGCGTTAAATGTCGTTGACCGACAAAGGCTCTGCGAATCTTTCGGGGTGAAGCCTGGAGAATTAATTGACATCCTTGCATGGGCTATGATGAACCCAACCGATCCAGTGATCGTTGGGGGCGGTGAAGCACCTGTTCTGGAAAACACCACTGAGCGAGTTGACTTGTCGGCCCTGCCCATCCCGTGGCACTATCCGGAAGATGGTGGTAGGTACCAGTCTGCCTCTGTGATTATCGCCCAGTATGGTGGAACTCGGAACGCATCTTTCCACAGGCAACTCCTCAGAGATCCGACTCACACGGTATCTAGGTTCGTACCCCGGCACCTCCGAACAATGACTGATATGGCAATAGATTCCGGGGATGAGATTCCGATTGCAGTTGTGAACGGCCCAGATCCCGTGTTACTGCTTGCCGGTGCCATGTCATTCGATGAGCCACTCGATGAACTCAGGGTCGCATCAGCACTCCACCAGAGGTTCTACGGTCGCCCGCTCGCGTTGGTGGAGCTTTCTAACGGCGTGGCCGTGCCCGCCGACTCCGAATACGCCATGGAAGCCAGAATAACCCTACAGACTGATCAGGAAGGACCCTACGTTGATGTCACAGGAACCTTGGATGGAGTGAGGCTCGAGCCGGTCATCGAATACGATGCCGTCCATCATCGCGACGCCCCGATATTCCATGCCCTGATTCCAGCGGGATTGGAACACAAGACTCTCATGGGAATGCCCAGAGCACCCACCATCAAGGCAGCTGTGTCGGAGGTCGTGACTTGTACTGATGTCTACCTCACCGAGGGTGGCTGCGGATGGCTGTCTTCCGTAGTGCAGATAGTTCCGGGGAAGAAGGATGACGGCATCAAGGCCATCCACGCTGCCCTCGATGGCCATAGGTCCATGAAGCAGGTGATAGTTGTCGATGAGGACATTGATGTCACTGACCCCGCTCGAGTCGAGTGGGCCTTGATGACTCGATGGCAGCCCGACAAGGACACCGTGATTCTCTCTGGTCAGAAGGGCTCAAGTCTCGATCCAAGTCGCGATAAAGACGGTATTACGAGCAAGATTGGCATGGATGCGACATTGGACCCCTCAATCGACCATTCGCCCTTCAAATCGGTGCTGTGAGGGTCCAAATGTCCGAGCGATCACCCGGAATCACAGAGTCCCTGCAGCATCCAAGGCGCAGTTTGGGCAATCGTTACAGAAGTCAGGCCGAGAAATTCCTTAGAATCTCAGATGATGACCATACAAACCTCTCTTGGGCCGAGCAGAGTGCGAGGCAAAGCATCCTACATGACTTCACGAATCCAGACAACTGGCGTCTCCTTGTCAGAATAAAAATCAGAATCGGAGATGCGGAGGGTGTCAGAGCCGTGCTAGAGGATCTGATTACAGTTTTGGGGAGGGATCCGAATCACCTGTCCCAACTCAATGGTATTGACCCCCTAGAATCTGCTGTTTCGCTGCTTGAAGGCGCACTGAAAGCCGATCCTCTCGACCCGGACGAGTGGTGGAGCATCCTAGGCGAGGATGATTCGGCAATTATTGAATTCTCCTCTCGTCTGAAGGGTCTGGATGTCAGGGATTCCCGGGCAAACATCCTATTCTCGAGGAGGCTGGAGAGACTGAGGGCGAACGGCAAAGAGGACCTGTTCCTCGAACTATCGAGGTACCTGCTCGCCCAACGACCAAACAACCACGAGGCGTGGGGGGAATTGGGAAGGATGTACGAGAGGAGGGGGGAGTACGATCAAGCATGGCTGTGTTATGATCAGGAACAGACACACTTCCCCAGCTCGGGTGCCCGCGACCGCTTCAAGGGGAGGATGGAGGAAGAACTAGCCGGTAGAGGTGGAAGGCCATGGAAATCTCCTGGAGTTTCGGATAGGGTCGAGTTCTTAGATAGGATGAGGCTGCTTTCAATTCCTGCCTCTGACAAATCCGTAAATGAGAGCGATAATGGGGGCGAGGATGGGCCTGCCGACGAGATAGCGGGGCTGCGCACCAGTGGAAGGCTGCCGGAGGCCTTCTTCCTTGCACGGAGGATGGCAGCGGAAGGTAGCAAAGACGCAATGGATATCGTCGAGGAAATATTGGAGGAAATGGAGGATGAGTGATGGGTTTGTGTTAGTATGGGCCGTCCCTGACTCGGACTCTGAGGATAATGGGTGCTGGGTAATGGTACGGCACAAGGACCGGGGTTGGGAATTGCCCGGAGGCGACATTCGCGCAGGAGAAGGAGCTGATGTGGCTGCGCTCCGGGAATTGTACGAAGAAACCGGTCTGCTAGGGGTGGCAGAAGCAATGGATTCGGAAATTGTTGATGGTGGATTCGTCGTTCGCGTGAAGGTGTCAGAATCACCTTGCCCGGAAGCATGGACATCTAATGACCACTCGATTGAGGAAGTGGGCTGGTGCATGGATGTTCCAGAGAAAACGGCGTGGGGCGGGGATGAGATAGATAGGATTCGAAATCACGACTGGAGTGCCTCGATAAGCCTGTTATCTTGAATCTCGGCCAACCGCGACTCCAACATGAATCCCCAAGCAGGCTCTCCAATGAGGTCGCCTGCATCGAGAACCAGCCCTAAATCATCTCTCGCTCCCCCAGAGAGGTCTTTGAGGACTACAGGGAGGATGGACTCCACCACTTCCCTGATGTCATCTGGATGGGAGGCTATGCTCGAATTTCCGGGGGCCTCCCTCGGTCCTGCGATAGCGATTCTCTCACTCATCCTCGGAGACGAATAATCGACATCATCCAGTGCCATATCCAGCCACTCCATGCCACTGACTAAGGCTTCCTCAGTCATCTTGGACTCTGTGAGTCTGCCCATTGCTACCCACAGATGCCTCATGGCTGGCTCGAAGTCACCCATTTCGCAAAGTATCCTTCCAGATTCCAATCGTGATAGTCCGATGACGTCATTGGGGTGCCCATTGGAGGATGAGACGTCGGATAGCGTCACAAGAGCCATCATCGACTCCCCCCTATTACGATGCCATGCACCGAGATTCAACAATGCCAAGCCATGTAACGGAGAGCCGGGTGAAGTGGCCGACAAGCGATCCACGCACCATCGCAACTCAGTTCCGATGTGCTCGTTCCCTATCGCACCCAATAGCGCCCTTTCCATCCTCAGCCAAGCCTCCATCTGGTGATCCCTCTCCTCAACGCCCCTAGAGCGTTTCAGAAGACTCTCACTGAGTTCAAGGGCCTCCTCGGGACTTCCACCGGAGAGCATTTCCTTGAGGAGAAGCGAGTCTGCGACTAGTTTGGTTGTGGCATTAGTCGACGAAGAAGGCATAATGCACCTCATTCCATTTCAAATGCTTCAGCCAATCTCTCGTACTGTTCCCTTAGTCCCTCTTCCTTCTCCAAGAGTCTCCTAAGGTGTTCGTCGAGGGTATTTTTAGCTTCGGTCAACTCTGATACAAGGGAGGTCCTATCGTCAACCTCCAGAAGCAGGTTGCCGAAGGATCGGAAAACTGGCCTCCCAGGATCCTGTTTATCCAGTGCCTCGACAGTGATTCCATACTCGGTGACTTGAGATGAGAGGGTCTGAATCTGATTCCTGATAGTTTGAAGTTCCCTGGCAACTCCTTGGATCTCCTCGGCGGTCACTTGCTCACTAATCCAATCCCCCCCTTCGAGTTGCCTCAAGCGATTGCTCAGAGGCAATTAACCCTCGCATGAGGGTGTTCCACCTAGCCCTGAGACCATTGAAGCTATTAGAATCCAGAGAGATTAGTATTTTCTCGTTGTCGATTGTGTGATCAGCCTCTGTGACCAAGGATGCAGAAAGGGCCTCTGCTTGGGGGTTCACCACGGAGAGGATCAGGAGGATGGGCTCATTCCTCTTCGGAGCCTGCATCTGAATCCCTCTCCGCTAGCTTTCGCTCGTAATCGAGCGCAGCCTGCTGGGCAATGACGGTCATATCGGTAGCAGTCGCCCCCTCCATCGAACGACGGATAATCCGTTTGTTGGCCTCAGAGGCTCGAGTATATGGCTCCCAGACACCACCGGAAAAGACGTGCTGGCACTTCTTACATTCCCAAATTCCAGCAGCCTTCCTGCGGACTTTGGGGTAGTGGCAGTTGGGGCAGGTGTACTTCCTAGACTTCTTGGCGATGGCGGATCCGGCTCTGCGTCGGACGCTGACCCCATACCTAGGGCCATAGCGAGCAGTTGCACCCGCCTTCTGAGTTCTCTTTGCCATTATTGCCACCAACCTATAAAGAATCCAAGATATCCCTGATCTCCTTCGACCTTTCTTGGGCCCGACCCATGATTTCGGTGAACTCCTCGGTGGAGAAAATTCCCTTTAGGCCCTTCTGCAGGGAGTGGACATGGTCGTCGTCACCAAGGGTGATGTGAATTCTCTCATCGCCCCCTAGTTCCTCCCTGCCGCAGGCGTCGTAGACGAAACGGTCGCCGACCTTGTGGTAGGAACACATTATCGGAGTCTTGGAAACGCCCAGGGAGTAGTCCTCCCCCACTTCGAAGCGCTCCGCAGGGACAACCGCATTACGTAAGGCAGCAATACCCGCAAGAGCGAAGGCATCGAATAGATTGCCATCGTCAGAGATAGCGAACAAATCGAGAATTACCTGCCATGCCTTCTCTCCGGGAATGATGCAAAGGGCATCCACATCTATGCATCCGGACTCCCTGATCCCCCTGTCCACAACCCGGCCTAGCTCGATCGACTCCGGGCTAGGAGGGCCTGATTCCCAGTTTCTTCCGGCGACTGGCCTGATTTCGGCGGAGCACATGAGGCCCCCTTGGTTGGGTCTGTCGGAGTATGGTTTCATTATCTGGAACTTGACACCAGCGAAAACGATGGTATCCCCCATCCGGACTCTGGCAGAGCCCTCTGCCCTGGGCAGAACGGAAGTTTCGATCTCGACATCTCGGCCCTCCCACTGCTGCCTGCCATCAATGCGAGCATCGTTCTCAGCCAACTCAGCAAGGTGTGCACGGAGCAGTTTCGGCACGAGGGGTATTGCCATCAGGCCTCACCCCCCTTCAGAGAATCGACCATGAAATTGTGAATCGTTTGAGCGGCGTCCATGTTATACTGCCATGCTTGATTGAACTCCTCTTGGGAGAGGTCACCGTCCATCTGCAAGAATACGAGTTGTCCCGAGTTTGGCAGTATGCCCATTGGGAGGTCGGCCTCGCCGTAGTTATCCTCCTCCTTGTTAAGGTCACAGACGACGACATCGTTGATCTTCCCACTTGCAACGCTGACCACCATGTCAGTCATTGGGACTCCGGCATCGGCCAGCGCGACTGAGGCTGCTGTGAGGCCTACGCAACGAGTTCCGGCTTCGGCAGAAAGGACCTCGATGCTTATCCTGATCTTGGAGCGGGGGTACAGTTCGAGAAGGACTACGCTCTCGAGCGCGTCTTTCGTGACCTTGCTGATCTCCCTGCTGCGTCGGTTGAAACCAGGTCGCATTCTATCAGTAGTCGAGAATGGGGCCATGTTGTATGCGACATCCAGAACCGCTCGGTCCTGTCGCTGGAGCTTTCTTGGATGGCACTCCATCGGACCGTAGACTGCAACGATGACCTCGTTAGTACCCCACGTCATCCTGCAGGACCCGTCCGCAACGGGGACGACATCTGTCTCGATGGTGATATCGCGAAGATCGCCGGGTCCCCGGCCATCAACCCTCTTCCCATTTTCGTCAATCATCTGGACGTCTCCGTAGCCACCCATCAGTGACCACCTCCGACTGGGATAGGACGTGATTCCACGGTCATCAGGTCGAGTTGCCTGCGTACCTCTAGAATGCCATCCAAATCACCATCGATCCACATCCGGCCGTTATCTGCAACAATGACCCTGCATTCGGCGTCCTCTTTCAGTCGCTTGAGTGACTCACCCCCCTTTCCGATCAATCTACCTAAAAGATGGGGATCTATCTCCTCGATGACACCGGAGCGAATCTTGCGAAGGCCCATGCCCTTCATCGTGACTACGCTAGAATGGGTCTCCTCGACTTCCTGTACTCTGCACAGGATCGCCTCACCGACGTCCATTACGGAACGTGTGCCACCAAATTCTACCTTGCCGGGACCGAGACTCATGGGCAAAATGGCGTTGAAAGGCGCCCCGAGCTCGACGAACCATATGTTGTTCGTACATCCCTCGATGTAACCTATGGCCAAATCACCGGGCCGGGGAATGTACCTCGTATGCAACGGCTCAATGGAAACAGTGCTGCCTTGGTTCCTAATTCTTCCATTCTTAGTGGCCCGAAGCCTGCCTTCCATGACGATTACGCCATGTCCGACCTCTTGGCCTTCCGATTCTCCCAGATCTTGCCCGGGAACGACGAGCGATTGCGCCCGCCCCCTGTCTCGCGGTCCGCCCGCGCCATTCTTCTTGCTCATGCTATCGAGCCGCGCGACCGGCCGACTGTTCATAACCGTTGATGCTGGAGAAAGGAGGCAGAGTTCAGTCCAATTCCCTGACTTCGACGTCAGAAGAGCGTGCGGCGACCTTGCTAATCAGGTCGTTCTTCATACCCCCGGGTACAGAAACTACGCATGCCCATGTCCCGTCGCTGAGCCACTCCTCCCTCTGAACGGAGTCCCTGAGCATCTGATGGACTCCCCCGTAATCCCTTCCTTGGACTTTGAAGGCGAGGCGTATAGTGATGAATTGAAGGGGAATCAGCGGTCTCAGAGCCGCTACCGCATCCTCAACCTGGCTTTCTGTTGACTTGAAGGGGTCAATTGGGAAGCGGATCTCCTCGAGCGCGTTCTCTATTCTGGTGAGTGGGTGAGGAAGCCTGGTCTTCGGATCCGTAGCCGTACTGGTGATTTGGTTGACGATCTGTCGCTTCTTCTCCTCAACCATCCGTCGTCTCTGCATAGTGGTCAGTTGAATCGACCCCTCACTCAGGATTCTAGTCACGCACGTGGTGAGGTCAGTGGTTCCAAAGACGCGTTCCAAGGCTTCGCTCGTAGGCCTATCACCACCCTTGGCATCGGACCAAACCTCATCAATCGCAAGTAACTCGTCGAGAGAGACAGAATCAGGATCCCCCTTCCAGTCGTCGACGAGTTCGGGGTCAACTAGTATCTCGTATCGATTCCCGCCCTTCTCGAGACGGGCCAGCACAGCATCGTCAAGGCTAACCATGGGTGCCCAGTGGGGAGCACGGCTTAGAGGGTGGGGTCTCAGGACAGCTTCTCGAGATGCTTGAGAGTGGACTCCATGTCCATCTTGCTGTAGCCGTCCTTATCAACCGAAGCAATTTCAACGGTATCGGGGTTCAGGTCATCCTCGAGAGACTCACGAAGCGCCTCAAGTCCGAGCTTGATGGCGGCGTTCTTCGTCATGCCGGCCTTCCACTTGCCCTCGAAATAGTCGATAACTGAAGAGCGCCCACGGCCGATTGCTCCTGCGTGGTACGATTGGTACGCTCCGGAGGGATCGGTCTCGAAGAGATGGACTCCCTCTGCGTCTATACCGGCAATTAGGAGGGCGGTTCCAAATGGCCTTGCCCCCCCATACTGGGTGAAGGACTGCTTGTAGTCGCACATCTTCTTGACTAGGGTAGGGACCGGGATGGCGTCGCCGTAGGTCATTCGGTTGATTTGGCATTGGACCCTTGCTCGATCGACGAGTTGGCGCGCGTCTGCAACGAGGCCGGAGGTGGTGATACCGATGTGGTTGTCAATCTGGTACATCTTCTCAATCGAGTCCGTAATCACCAACTTGCTCTGGATTCTCTTGTCGACGATAAGGACGACGCCGCCCTTGTAGATCAGACCAACGGTGGTGGTTCCCCTCTTGACGGACTCTCTGGCGTACTCAACCTGATACAGCCTGCCATCTGGGGAGAAGGTTGACACCCCGTGATCATAACCTCGCCCGCTAGGCTGCATCCGAATCGGCCCCATGCCTGAATGGACTCTTATCAATCTTGGTCGGGGGAGAACTCGATCAGGGTGCCATTCATGGAGGTGCGACCGCTAGGCGGACTGTGAGAATAGCCGTGCTAGCATCAGGAGGGAAGGACTCGTCCTACGCCGCATGGTGGGCTTCGTTGCAGGGATGGGAGATCGTGACTCTCGTGACAATGGGGGTCCAAGGCAGCGATTCGATGATGTTCCAGACGCAGAACACTGCTGTTGCAGGGCTTCAAGCAGCCTCGATGGGTGTTCCATGGCTACCGGTAACCACGAATGGCGAGGAGGGGCTGGAGATTATCGATTTGGAGCGAGCCCTGTCCGGTCCCTATTCGGTCGGAGACTCATTCCAAGCCATATGGCCGGAGTCGTTCACACGTCCAGATTGCTTGGAGTTGCACGATTGTTTGCTGGATATCGACGGTTTGGTGGTTGGTGCACTCCGTTCCGACTATCAGAAAACCAATATCGAGATAATGTGCGAGAGACTGGGGATCTCGTCATTCTGCCCACTTTGGCACCACGAGCCGGAGAATCACATGAGATCGCTCTTGGAGCACGGCTTCGTTGTGAGGTTCACCTCTGTTTCGTGCGAGGGACTGGATGAGGGATGGCTCGGTGCTACCCTGACTGAACAAACCCTCAGTGAGCTTGAGGTCCTAGCTAGTGAGTTCCGATTCAATCTGGACGGGGAAGGGGGTGAGTTCGAAACGATAGTCACCCACGGACCGCACCTTAAGCGAGTGATACACTGTGAGGGCGATTCATCCTGGGAAGGCAGCAGGGGCGTCTGGGTCCTTCGTTCTTGCAGTTTGAGAGAGCATCGCTAGGCTCAAACAGAGGACCACGGTCGGCTCAGTCTGAGAATCCATGCCCTTATCCCCCCTCGACTACAGATATGGGCGGGACGAGGCCAAGGAAATCTGGTCTCGAGATGGACGACACGCTAGGCTCCTCGAGGTAGAGAGGGCCTTGGTATGGGCTCACTGCCAGATGGGCAGGGTCTCCGCTGAGGACTACGACACCGTCGCGGACATAGCCGATCCCGGAATAGTGACTGCAGACAGGGTTGAGGAGTTGGAAGCCGAGACCCGTCACGACATCATGGCTTTGACCAAGGCAATGGCTGAGTCTGCCGGTGAAGCGGGGTGGTGCATACACCTTGGTGCAACCAGCAACGACATCGTCGACTCGGCGGTAGCGCTTCAGATCAAGGACAGCATCGATCTCCAGCAAAAGGTGGTTTCGGGGCTGATTCTCACGATGTGCGACATCGCAGAGAGGGAGCGAGGCACAGTCATGCTGGGCAGGACTCACGGACAAGCAGCAGTGCCCATTACCTTCGGCCTCAAAGTGGCCGTCTGGGTTGACGAGTTCAAAAGGCATCTCGATCGCCTCGACGAGATGGAATCGCGATGCACTACCGGCAAGTTCCTCGGAGCCGTTGGAACCGGAGCAGCGCAGGGTGAAAGGGCTTTCGAACTACAGGACTTGATTATGGGCGAACTTGGTCTCGAGCCCCCAGTTGCAACCACCCAGGTAGTGGGCAGAGACCGATACATCGAATGGGTTGGGTGGATGGCCAACGTCGCAACGAGCGTTGAGAAGGTGCTTCAAGAAGTCAGGAACCTCCAGAGAACGGAGATTGCCGAGGTATCGGAGGCCTTCGATTCAGAGAAGCAGGTCGGTTCTTCCACCATGGCCCACAAAAGGAATCCCATTACGGCTGAGAATGCCTGTGGTCTCGCGCGAATAGTGCGTTCTATGGTCGTGCCATCATACGAGAACGCCCTGTTGTGGCACGAGAGGGATCTAGCCAACTCCTCCAGCGAGAGGTTCACCCTCTCCCACTCCATGGTCCTGCTAGATGACATCATCGTCAAGTGCGACCGCGTCCTCTCGGGCTTGGTCGTCGATGCCGAGAGGATGAGGAAGAACATTGAGAGCCAAGATGGCCTGATTATGGCAGAGAAGGTGATGCTGGAGTTGGTGGGCCGTGGAATGCCCAGAGACCAAGCCCATGAAGAGTTGCGTAGGGCTTCTATGGAGGCAGTCGAAAGTGGTGTCAATCTGGAAGAGGTATGCAGGACTTCCGACTCAATCATGAATCTGGTAGGAGTTGAGGAACTCGCTGGTTTCTTCGATCCAGAATCCCACCTCGGATCTTCTATCGAAATAGTGGAAAACGCAGTGTCTCTGGCTAGGGGCCGATGTTCAAAGTAGCGTTGGAACCAGAAGAATCAGTGCGGTCACCGTTGCTACGGCAAATAGCAGCATTATCATCGCATGGGGGCCGTATTGGTTCACATCGTTCAAGGCCACTGGAAAGAATCCCCCATCCAGTACGCCCTGAATCATCGAGGCATCAGTCTCCTCGAACTCGGGAGGGGGGCGTCGGGGTATTCTCTCGGTTCGGACAGAGTGTGGATTGGGAGACTCAGCCATGATGCTCGCAGGTGGTTTCGATGATTATCCTTCTTGCACTCGACACTGGAAAACTCTCATTCACCATCATCCACACGATAGGGCGTGCTAGATCTGGATGAGGGGGCAGTGCACCTCTCCTGCGAACCGGGTGCAGGAGCGACCACGCTCTGCCTTAGCCTCGCTGCCGCTGTACTAGAGCGTGGAAACAGGGTGATTTGGCTGTCTAAGGAGATTCCTGACCCGAAGAGATCCGCCCAGATACTCGGGACCTTGTCGGAAGAGGTTCTGGGGAGGCTTGTGATAATCGACTACAAAGAGGACCTCGTGACAGCATCAGCGGCGCTTCGCGCCATCCTCAGGGGGATGATGGCTGTGGATCTTCTCGTGGTTGAGGACTGGTGTGAGCGGTATGGGAGGGCTTCAAATGTGAATCTGGACAGCATGAGGTCAATTCTGGCAGATGCCTATCTTTGCGGAGTGGTCTTCACATCTGCTTCCTACGATGATGCCTCTGGAGGGGAATTGAGGCGTAGCAAGGGGGGGAGGGGGTTCGATGGACTTGCGCGAACAGTCTTCCTATACCGGGATTCGGGCTCAATGGGTCATAGAATCCTAGATGACGGTGGGATTCGGTCTAGGATTCTGATTACGGAGGATGGGTTCGTACCCACCTAGTACTCGTCCCCCATCCCGGGTCTGACCTGTTCTAGCAGATCCCCCATCTCCTCCAGCGCTTTCTCGTCCGGGTCCATCAGGCTCTCGGGATTCTTGGCAGCACCGCTGTACTGTTCGACGAAATATCCCTCGGCAACTAGTCTTCGGCGCTCACGTACTCGAAGCAGAAGCCAGATTAGCGCACCGGCCGAGCAGATGAGGGTAAAGGTGACGATGAGTTCGGCGAACACTGCCATGGATTGTGATTCCATTACTTCTCTATTACGTTGTCTAGTGAAAGGGATCAAGGGAGATGGGGCGAGCCAGATGACGACGGTTTGAGGCCGTCGGCTCCACCCAAGCACCAGATGCAAGGGGTTGCTTGGGATTGAGTTGACGGCTCGTCCATGCCTTCTTCTGGGTCCTTCTGCAGGTCCTGCATCTGAGACTCTGGTTCCTTCCAGCGCTCCTCATGGTCTTAGAACAGCATACCGGCCTGCCGACGATCCGTGGAGTGGGGCTGACAAGGCAAAGTTTCTCCAAGTGGATGGAGCCATCGGGCGAGGCCAGTCCCGTCCAACTTACGATGTCGCCCGGAGCCAATTCCCTCAGCAGCCTGTTGACCGGACCCCCCTCGGAGAATGCTACCAACGTGACAGGGTGGGATCCCGAGAATGCCACCAGATGCGAATGGCCGCCCTTGGTCTCCTTTGGGCCAGAAACAATGGTACCACTCATCGTGGATGGGATGTGGTCGTCAGAGAGTTGGTTTGTCCTGTGTGTTGCATGTCCAGCGCATCGCTCGACATCCTCCCTGCACTGCAGCCATTCGTGGGCCTGGGAAACCGCTTGGGAGGTAGCACCCCTGATGCCATAGAGCACGGGGCATGGAGTCCTAGGTGCAATCAGCCCCCTGCCCTTTGTGGGGTCCCTGTTGACGAAGGTCTCGGGGTGTGACTCCTCAAGAGCGGAGATAGCTCGTTGGTCGACCTCTCTCTTCGTCCCTACCAAAGTCGGATTTCTCCAAGCGATCAGTTCCCAAGAGGATGAGGGGTTTGGAATCCAAGAAATCGCTGCACTCGCTCCCACAACCCCCCAGGAAGTCGTGGATGAGAGGACAATGCAACCTTGCTCGGTCACCTCCCCAAGTCGGGAATTGGCATCGACGTGAGTCCGGACCGCCGACCAGTACCACTTCTCAGGCGTAGGTGTGGATGAGATGACCATGCAGGGTGCGGGAGCGTACTTTGTTGGGGGGTACTTCTCCATCTCGGAAAGCAGGACTTCGAACCATTCCCTGCAGATGGCTAACAGTGCCTCGTAGCCCTCTTCCATGAGGTCGATTACAACACCCAGTGCCCCGTTGCCCCTAGTCCTCCTCTCAGCAAAGGGCCAGAGTCGTACAAGCCTCCTCTCCAAAATCACGACACCGAGCTCATGCACAATGGTTCGAATGAGGGCGTCCATCCTCTCTGTGGTGCAACCAACATCTGGATGGTCTGTGTCATCCAATCCGATTCTGACCAAACGGGAAGGTGTTGCTTCACTCATTCCCATCACCTAGGATGGCATCGACCACACTGGCCAGACCCAATGAGGAATCGCACTTTATTCCCATGACGCCATAAGATTCCGCAGCCCTCATGTCGGTACTGCGATCCCCGACCAAGACAGAAGTGGATTCGTCTGGTCTGTCCAACCACTCGTGCCCGTAGAGGATCTCAGGTTCGGAACCGGGATTCGAATGAGCGGAGTCAAGCAGCTGGCGTCCTGCTTCGAGCATTCCTGGATTGGGTTTTCGCGCCCATGAGCCTTCCCAAGGGGAGTAGGGGCTGTAGAGTATCAGATCGATGACGGCGTCACCGTCCCCCCTCAGCAGGATACTGCGGAGTCGCTGGTGAATGCCGACTAGGTTTTCGTGATCCCACAGCCCGCGGTTGATAGGTGACTGGTTGGTCACTACGCAAATTCGGTAACCAGCACGCCGCAATCTGCCTAGAGCGGAATCAGCGCCTGGAAGAATTACTACGTCGTCGGGGGCGTTGACGTATTCCTCCAATCCAACGTTCAGAACCCCATCCCTGTCCAAGTATGCGATTCGCCCCTCCCACTCCCGGGAAGAGGGGAGTTGTTCTAGTTCGAGTGGTTCATCGAGGCGTGAGCCGTCTCTGTGAGGGGGAAGCATATGCTCACAGCCCATGATTCGACTTGATTGCCTCTTTTACAATGTGGTTGATGATTAGCTGGAGATCCTCGATTCGCTCCATCGATTGGGAGGGCACTACGATAGCGACGTCGACCAGGTCCGCCAGCGCCCCACCGCCCATCCCGTTGTAGTCACCAGTCACAGCGGCTGTCCTGCAACCATTCTCCATGGCGAGTCGGATCCCATTCAGAACGTTGGACGAGTTACCTGAGCCACTGAATCCGACTACTAGGTCGCCATCTCGCAAGAAGGTCGAGAGTTGGCCTACGAAAACATTGCCATAATCGGTATCGTTTGCCCAAGCGGTCAGGGAAGGGATGTTATCCACATGGGAAATAGTTCTCAGTGACAGTTCCTTCGACCAATCGCCCGCGCTGTGTGAGGGTGTGCCCGCGCTTCCACCATTGCCAATGAAGTGGACTGTGCCATCCCGATCCCGTGTTGCTTCGACGAGATTCCAGAACTTCTCTAGCGAATCCATGGGCATTTCAGCCAGTGTGCCTACTAGTTCGTCGACGTAGGACTCGGCAAAAGAGCGGAAGTCGAAGACCATGGGTATCTGTGTGGGCGGGCGGGGGCATCCTATTTACGGGTTGATGACAGGAACGGGTACATGGAAGACCCCATAGGTTCAGTGGTCAACTCTCTCGCCGAATCGTTTGGCATTGCTGAGGTGACGATGCAACTACTCATCGGGGCAACCGGGCTGTTGCTGCTCGGAATAGGTTTCCATCGGAGCACGGAATCATATTCGGTTCGTGCCTCTATTGCCGGATGGCCTTTGATTGGACTGTTCTTCTATCTCTACTCCGATCATTATGTGGAGATCGCTGACCCAGTCCTTGTTCTCATGACAGCCGGAGCCCTGCCTGCTGGGATTGGGATGTCATATTGGGAAGCGAGGGGTGAGGCCGTTCACTCCGGGACCCTGCATTGGCTGAGGGGATGTGTGGTGTGGTCAATGCTGCCATACTACGCCGTTTACAGTATCCCCCAACTCAATATGGGATTCGTCTACTTTACCGCACTGAGCGCAGAGTGGATGTTGGAATTCTCCGGAATAGGGGGCTATGCGGTGGGGGAAATGATGGTTGAGAGGTTCGGCCATGCACCCATCCCTGTCTCGGATTGGGAGGGTAACAGATGGATCCTCAGTGAGCCTCTTGGGGAGGCCGGGTTCTTCGTCCCGATGAACGATAGCGAGGGAGGGAATGTAGTCGCCTTCATCCTCGCCTGCTCTGCCTTTCAGTCCATGGCCGTATTCATTGGAGCCATCGTGGCTCTGAGCTCGGTTCACTGGAAGAGGAAGTTACGAGCACTGCTCATCGCTCTGCCCACGATCCACGTCCTCAACGTCTTCAGGAACGCTGGGATAGTATGGCTGACGGACGCATATCCGAGTTGGTCCCTCTTCGGGATGGGGATGTTTGACTTCGCCCATAGCTATGCCGCAAAGTTCGCCAGCCTATTCGCGATGTTCCTGATGGCAATCGCCCTATTTGACCTGCTGCCGGAGCTCCACAGGCACATCATGAGGGTGTTGAACCCGTTGATGGGTGCTCTGGGACCCAAACAGGTTCCATCAGACCATTCTTGATCTGATTCGCTCGTATAGCTTGCCAGTAAGTGGCATGTCATGCTCCCATGCGAATTCCTTCATTACCCGTATGGCCTCCTTCTCAAGGTCTGAATCACCAACGAAATCGGTGATCTCGATGGTGGTGTTCCTCGTATTCGCCTTGAAAGCTGCGATTGGCTCCTCCTTGTGGAACACAAGGTAGGCCGAGCCATAGCCGAACCGCTCCCTGAGCAGGCTGCCAAAGTAGTGAATCAGCGGGTCCGAGGGCGGAATGACAAGGTCTCTGGACTTTGAAAGGCCGTCTAGTCCCTCGAGCATGTCCAAGCGCCCCCAGCAGATGTCCTGCAAATCATCTACGAGAAATCCCTTGATCAGTGTGCCATCGTCCTCGAACTCGTGCATCACATCACTGATTTCCTCGACGGAGAACGCGGAGCCAGCAAGACGCCCTAGTTGTTTCAGAGTGATGACGGGGTAGTTCTGGACCAACTCTCGGAGATATTCACTCTTAATCTGCCACAAGTCAGCGTTCGGAATCGGTTCGACGGTCTTGAAACCCCCCCTATAGTCTTGAATCAGATGACCACTCCGAATCAGGGGGGAGGCTAGTTTGCGGAAGTCGGATCTCCTCATGGCATTGCGTTCCATGTAGACGTCGGGATCGTTGTGTTCCCTGAAGAACTGCAGAATCTCCCCATCCTCAGCATCAATTGGCACGTTCTTGATTGTTAGCAAGTCCTGAAAGTGTTGGTAACGGGCCCAAACCAGATGCCCCCTGAGATTGGATCCTTGGTGCAACTGGTGTGCTGCGACCATTGAACTGAGGTTGACCCTGAACATCTCGCAGCGGCCCCTCAGGGAGAAATCGTCACGAAGCTCCTTGATGTTCTCCAGTGCAATTGTCTCGTTTTCCCATCTGCTATCTTGATGCAGTGAATGGTGGTGGAATAGCATCCTGTTGACTTGGTTCCTCGTTCTAGGTTCAACCACGCCCCCTCTGATGTACCTCTCACCATCACCCATCGAGGTGAAACCAAGATCCGAGAGGATGAGTTGGATATTTTCGTCGCAGTCGTGGACTGGGGTGCCGTTAAAGGCGTGCAGCACCGAGACATCGACCAAGCGATCCCGATAGTTCTCAAGCAGCTCCCCGAAAGTGATTTTGAAGTCGTCAAGGTAGGAGTGAGGGATGTTGATGTCCTTGATTTCCAAGTAGTCGTTAACAACGAACATCAAGATTCGGCCAATTGGGTCGACGCCTTTGAAGACGGGGTAGAACCAGCCTTGTTTGAGCAAGAGGCGAATCTCCTGGATGAATCTGCTGCTGAACGGATCGGATTGGGACAGGATTCGCATCTTCCTGTCTTCTGGAAGGGGGGACAGCAGAAGCTCGGAGTCCTGGGGGGATGCGTAGTAGTCTGTCGGATCTGGTTGGAGTGTGACAACACGGGTTATCGCCCCCTCCTTCTCCAATTCCCTCAGAGCGTCGGCCAACTCCTCTACGGGGCGAGCCACGAAGAATCGTAGAGTATGGATCCGAACTGGTCCGATACGTGCGATTAGATGGGACAGTGCCTCATGGAACGGCATCGGCTTGATTCGACCGTGCAAGCGTCTGAAAATAGCCATTGAGCGCTTCCTGTTAGGCACGTCGATGTACTGCTTGGCGACTGCGAGTTGTCGCTCAAGATTAGAGAGGGCTGACTTGAGGCCTCTTTGGATATGGGCGTTCTCCTTCCCCTTGGGGTAGTCTGCGAACAACTCGGTGCGTGAGGTCCCCTCCTCGGCAATCTTGTCGAGGAGCTCCTCCTCCAGCGGGCCTAGCCATGGTTCGCCCCTGAGCCCGAGGAGCATGGGGAGCTGATCACCGAGGGTGTACCCTACACGGTTATGCAGCAGCCTGCCGTTGAATATGTCAGTATCGTGCTTAATGTCCTTCCAGTCACGGAATCTGTAGTTCTTCACCCTGTGTAGCAGTTCCTCCCTCCGTTGGACGAGGGCTTGGTTTCGAATCGCGTCCACGGGTTCGTCGAAGGTAGTGAAGGATTTGTTGAGGATGAGGGTCTGAAGGGTCCGGTAATCGATGACATTGACCTGGCCGCCAGTGATTCGGTACTCGTCAACCCTGAGAATGAACTCACCCTCTTCGGTTTGGGTGAAAAAGCCGATAGCCACGAGGTTGCGCATCTCGAGCTCTTGCAAGACGGCCTCTACCTGCTTAGAAGGGAAGGGGAGCCTCGTAATCAGGGCCTCGGAGGTTTGTGGACCCTCGGAGCCTAGCATGTCGAGCAACTTGAGGCGTAGGCAATCCATTGGGTCCGATAGCGACCGCTTTCTCCAGCCAGAGGGTTCCCCCCCGACGAATGAAACCCCCATCTCGTAGCTGAGGCCCCCGGTGTAGAGCGCCCTTAGGTCATCCATCTCGGCGGCGCCAGCGATGGCTAGGCATCCCAGCGTCCCATGGACCTCGGCCATCCTCATGGAGAACCACTTGCCATCAATCTTCTCGTGGCCCGTACCGCGAACCTTGGTGATTAGTTCGCGTTCGGCGAGTTCGTGAACCCAACCAAGAAGGGTATCGCGATCAATTGCTTTCAGCTTCTCGCTGTACAACGGATGTGTGAGCTCACCCTCCAGACCTCCGCCCATGTCCATTAGTCTGAGCAATTCGTTAGCATTGGTCGGAACTACTACCTTGGACTGGTAGTAATCCCACAATCGAGTCTCGTCCAAATCGGTGGCAAGGGAACGAGCACCGAGAAGGCGACGTAGTATCTCGGGGTCCACGTCCTTGATCAAGTAGGCACGGGTCCTGAGGGAGAGCAGATCCTCGAATGAGGACATGAAGAGGGTCATTCCCAATGGGGAGGGCATCTTTACCCTGCGGTGAACGATTCGGACATCCTCACTGTCCATCCTATTGATGAAGTCCCTGAGCTGGCCCATGTCCAAATCGGTGTTGAGTATCTCGTTCATCGCCTCCCTGACGATCACAGAGTCCTCCATCTTCCTGTGACGGTGCATGATCTGCTCGGCCTTCTGCTGAAATTGCTTGGGACTCACCTCCTCAGAACCTATCCTCCGCGGGTTAAGCATGCTTCTGGATGCAACCTCCCTGAAGCGCTTCGCAAAGAGCTGGGATTCGAGGAGGTACTTATGAAGTGCCTCTCCGCTACCCCTGCCGCGGAATATGCTCGGAATGGCAGAAATCTCAACCTCGTGGCTCAGTTTGGCCATGAATCCGTTCTCATCGAAGGAGAGTTCGTGAACAGCGATGTCGTCCTTGGCCGCAATGCCAGCGAATAGGTAACCAAGTGCGAGGTTGAATGCGCGGCCCCTGCATGTGGTAACGACGTAGGTAGGCAGGGGTGCATCGATCTGTTCGACAAGGATCCTGTCCTTGGAGGGCACTTGGAAAGTCGTAACGGAATGCTCGTCGAGGAACTGAGTTAGTGCATTGGCTACGGGCTTATTCAGACCCAGGACATCGATGAAGAAGGGCGAGATGCTTTTGCCTAGGCGATACTGGACAGCGACGAGGGCGAGCAGTTCGAGCACCTCCTTGCTGAGTTCGCGGGTCCGGCTCATCGCTTCGCCGGTCCAAGATGGGATAGTGGGTCGGTAGCCGGTCGCTGAAGTGACGTTGACCCTAGTCCCGATGACAGTTGAGACTCGATAAGTCGATCCGCCCAGCAGGAAGACATCCCCATTCCTCAGGCTCGAGACAAATGAGGACGACAGTTGCCCGACAAGGGTGCCGTCTGAGGTAAAAACGAGGTAGTTGCTGTCCGGTGCAATGGTACCTATGTTGGTGTAGTAGATCATCTGGGCAAATCCTCGCTTGCCGAAGCGGTTCTCCTCCCAGTCGACCCACATCCTCCTTTCTTCCTCTAGGAGATCCAGCACCTCGATGTAGTCGTCGTAGGGCAGAGATCGGTACGGCCAGGAGGCGGAGACTAGTTCGTACGCCTCGTCGATGTCCCACTCGCGAATTATCGTCAATCCGATTAAAAACTGGGCTAGGACATCCAAGCAGTTCTCCGGGAACCTCAGCAGATCCATATTCCCAGCGAGGATTCCATTCTGCAGCGCTACCAACTCGAGAAGGTCATGGGGGGAGGTGGGTAGGAATCGCGCTCTAGGCAGTCCGCCGACCTGATGTCCGGCTCGACCAATCCTCTGCAAAGCGGTGGCAATCGAACCGGGAGAACCTACCTGAATGACCAGGTCCACAGAGCCGATGTCGATCCCCAGTTCCAAGCTGGAAGAGGATACGACGCATCGGAGTTGGCCATTCTTCAGTCTTTGTTCAACGTCCAGCCTGATTGTCTTGTCCATGGAGCCGTGATGCCCCTCCACACCCAAGAGCCCCGCTATCTTCAGACGCTGGACGAAGGTCTCCGTCATGTTCCTAGTGTTTACGAACACAATGGTCGTAGTATGTGCCTCGACGAGTTCCTTGATGCGATCAATATTGTGTTCGAGGATCTCCTTTACGGGGGTTGACGTGAATCTTGGGGTGGGAAGCATAATGTCCAGATCCAATTCCCTGGACCCGGAGATCTTCACGACTGAGACCCGTTGCGGCCCTAGGTCGCTCTCCCTAGGATCGCTGGCCACTAGGAACTCTGCCACCTCGTCCAGTGGCTCCATTGTGGCGCTGATGCCGATTCGCTGAACCGTGGTGTCCACCACTGAATCCATCAGTGCGAGGCTGAGCGAGAGATGAGTGCCCCTCTTCGTGGGAACGAGGGAGTGCATCTCATCCACAATGAGCCACTTCATGTCACTAAGAATGGGCCTGAACCTCTTGGACGCCAATGCCAATCCAAGTGACTCCGGAGTGGTAATCAAGATGTGAGGGGGTTTCCTCAGCATCCTCTCTCTATCTTTCTGTGGGGTGTCCCCTGTTCTGAGAGCGACCTTAATCTCCTGTGCTCTTCCAGGCAAATACCGCTCCTTGATCTCGGTCAATGGGCCAATGAGATTCTTCTGTATGTCATTGGCGAGTGCCTTGATCGGGGAGATGTAGACGCATTGGATGGAATCGGGAAGGGAGCCGTCCAGTGATTTCCGGACCAGATCGTCAATGATTGAGAGGAAGGCAGTCAGAGTCTTGCCCGAGCCGGTGGGGGAGCATAGCAGCAGGTGTTCGCCATCCAGGATCCTAGGTATCGCGCTCTTCTGGGGGTCCGTGAAGTCATCGAACGTGTCCTTGAACCAGTTTCTCACTGGGTCAGACAGGCAATCGAGGATCTCTTCCGAGTCGGATAACTCGGTCACATACGAAATTTCTGGCATTTTTCGCGTACACCTTCGCGCGGCAGGGAATTGAAGCCGTACATGAATGCTTCTCTAGGACGATTCGCGCAACTCCCAATGCAACGTTGCACAAAGGTGGCTCGTATCGCAATGGGGTGAATTGCTCGGCAAGCCTAGGATGGCTTGAAAACCATGATGTGAGGTCGAAGAAGACATGGGTAACGAAGGTCGACTGGGGCGTTTGAACTCGTTGCTGAGGCGCAGAGGAGTCGTCCTACCATCCTACGAGATTTACGGTGGAGTCTCTGGTCTTATCGACTACGGGCCCGTGGGTGCGAGGATCAAGCGCAGAGTCATTGACGCATGGATAGATCACTGGTCTAGCATTGGCGGTGTTGTTGAGGTCGACTCTCCGACAATCACTCCAAAGCCCGTTCTCGTGGCAAGTGGGCACGTTGACGAGTTCAACGATCACATGTCCGAATGCAGTTCCTGCAATGCCGTGTTCCGCAGCGATCACCTCCTCAAAGACGTGCATGAGAACCCAGACTCCCTCAAGGCTCCAGAATTGGATAAAATGATCGCCCAGAGTGCGATAGCTTGCCCGAGCTGTGGCAAATCTGAGTGGGGGGACGCTAGCCCGATGAATCTCATGTTTCCAACCAGGATCGGTGCAACTCGAGGAGGCAGGGACGCATACATGCGACCTGAGACCGCTCAGGGAATGTTCATGCTATATCCCGCACTATTCAGGCACTTCAGGCAGAAGCTGCCGTTTGGCGCCATGCAAACAGGAAAGGGGTTCCGAAACGAAATCAGCCCGCGACAGGGGATGATACGCCTACGAGAGTTCAACATGGCCGAGCTCGAGTACTTCATCGACCCAGAAGATCCCCCCACTCCCGACCTCGGAGAATGGGGCTCCAGCGTCTCCCTTCTACCCGATCCCGAGGGCCCTCATGCGGGCGAGCACTCATTGACCTTCAGCGAGGCCCTCGATTCGGGGATCGTGAAGCACCCGACCGTGGCGTGGTTCCTAGCCCTGACATGGGAGTTCCTTGTCCACGTCGGGGTGAATCCGAAGCGCATTAGATTCCGTCAGCACGCCAGCACCGAGATGGCTCACTACGCTGATGATTGCTGGGACTGCGAACTCAGTGGCGAGCATGGGTGGGTGGAGGCCGTGGGAATCGCTAACCGAACCTGCCATGACCTGCTATCTCACGAGGAGCACTCGGGATCCAAGTTGCTCAGAGGATGGCGGCAATTCGACTCACCGCGAACTGAAACAAGGGATGTACTGGCCCCCAAAGGAGCGGTAATTGGGCCGGCCTTCAAGGACGAGGCTGGCGCTGTGACGAAAGCCCTCTCTGAACTGACTGAGATTCCAGACTCGCTTCCGTTCGTTCTTCATCTGGCTGACGGGTCGAAGGTCGAAATCACCGGGGAGATGGTCACTAGGAAGAACGAGGAGGTGACTTTGCATGGAGAGTACTTCACCCCTCACGTGATTGAGCCAGCCTTCGGCATAGACCGAATCATCTGGCACATCCTAGACCATGGCTACAGCGAGATCGAGAAGGAGGGGGGGGAATACACGATACTCGGTCTGAAGCAGACCGTGGCTCCGTTCGACGTTGTCACCCTACCCCTATTCGACAAGGATGGGATGGGTGATTTGGCTAGGCGAATTTCTTCGAGAATAGACTCCTTGCCCGGAATACAAGGCGATATGGACTCGAGCAGATCGATTGGAAGGAGATATGCGAGGGCTGACGAGATCGGAGTGCCCTGGGCGATCACCGTAGATCACGCCTCCTTGGAAGACGGTACCGTGACGGTTCGACGCAGAGATGACCAGGCCCAGGTGCGCACAGAAGTCGAGTCGTTGCTCAGTCACCTGTCCTCGGGGAGCGTTGGTGACTTGTTCTAGGGCCAATCTTCAAGTGACGCCAATCCGAACTGCCCGTGTGGTCAAGGTAGGCGCAATGCATGACTGGGCAGAACGCCACCGTCCCAGCACCCTCTCGGACCTAGAAGGGAACGAGGATCGTATCAGGAGGGTGCGCCTGTGGCTCGATCGTTGGGGCTCCGGCTCCGCCCCCAAAAAGAAGGGTCTTCTCCTCTCAGGCCCCCCTGGGGTTGGAAAAACGACGCTGGCACTGGCGGTTGCCGAAGACAGGGGGTGGTCTGTGATCGAGCTCAATGCCTCGGAACAGAGGAACGCTGCCGCAATCAGAGGCTCTGCGACCAGAGGCTCTCAGCACATCTCGCTCGACCAATTCTCCTCCGAAGGTCCGGCTTCCGGGAGGACTCTGATCCTGCTAGACGAGGCGGACCATCTGAGCGGAGGCTTCGCAAGGGTGTCCGAGGATAGGATTGTGAGATCCCTCGAGCCGCCCGAGGAGGGCTCGATCGTTCTGAGAGGGGACTCGGGAGGCAAGGCCGAGCTCCTCAATCTCCTCAATTCGACCCGGCAACCCGTGATCATGACTTGCAACGACCCCATGAGGCTATGGGGCAGCGGAAGCGGTTGGAGGAGGAATAGGGATAGGCTCCTGAGGCTGGCTGAGAACGTCATTTTCCAGAGAGTGGGGAGAGCCGATCTCAGGCGAGTGGCTCACAGGGTCCTCGATGCCGAGGGGATGAGCATGGACCCCGAGAGCCTCGATGCTCTGATCGAAGGCAATCCAGGTGATATCAGGGCGTTGGTCAAGGACTTACAGTCACTATCGACAACAGGGCTTTCTCACATCACCCTGCCCGCAGTCAAGGACCTGTCAGAGGTAGCGGTGAGGGATGCTCATGTGGACGTCTTCAAGGCAATGAGGCAGGTCTACGGCAATCGCTCCGGCTCACAGGCCGGGAGGATACTGATGAACTCCGACAAGGATCCCGACGAGATGATCGCATGGTTCGCATGGAACAACCAATCGGTTCTGGACCAGCTGGGCCTCGCAGCCGTCAGCCCGGCCATGTGCAGATCCGACTCGGCTCTAGCAACGAAATTCACCAATCGTGCCTTCAGGTCCTGGTACTGGGGTGCCGCCCTACCTGCACAGGCGGCTGTGGCGTACTCCCCAAGTGGGGGCTCGAATGTTTACATCGGCTATCCCAACTTCCTCAGGAGGGGTAGCGAATCGTGGAGGACGGGGCAACTAGTGGAACGCCTCTCAGAACTGCTCGAATCGAGCAGGTCTTCGGTCAGGGAGGACCTGTGGCCCAACCTCCTAGCAGTCCATGACAGGCAACTAGGAGGCGATCCACTCGATTTCTCCGTGGCAGTCAGGCTCGGATTGAGCGCTGAAGAGCACCTCTCCCTGCATGGAATGCCCAAGTCCCACAAGGATGCTAAGACCATAATCGACGCCTTCGAGGAAGTGAGGGAGTTTCAGGAAGGCACGGGGACAGAAGGATCAGGTGGGAGCGAAGGCGGGGATGCGCTCAGTGGGACCCAGTTCACCCTTGACGGATTCGACTAGTCATGGCCCCATGTTCGTGGGTGAAGAAGGACCAACACGGTCAGCAGTTCGAGACGTCCGAGCCACATCAGGAAGGTTGAGATGAGAAGGGATGGGTGACTGAGGCTTGCCCATGTGGAGGTTGGCCCGTAAGCACCAAGGGCTGGTCCTGTATTGCCTAGTAGGGAAATGACCAGGGAAAGGATGGTCTCCATGTCGAGTTCCGTCTCTAGCATAGAGAAGAGTAGCAAGGAGGCCGTCGCCAGCACCAACCACGAACTGATCATCCCAATTATGATCCACACCTTACTCTCATCGATGACCTGCTCGTTGAAGCGAATCGCGACGACCTTGCGCGGTTTGACTATTCTGAGCACCTCCCTCTTGGCCAGCTCGAAAGCTATCCTGATTCGAAGAACCTTGAGACCGCCCCCAGTAGATCCGGCAGAGGCTCCGACTATCATCAGGAGCAGTAGGACGAACTTGCTGAAAACTGGCCAAGTGGAGAAGTCAGCGCTGGAGTAGCCCGTGCTCGAGATGGATATGGCTTGGAATAGCGCTTGCCTGATGGCCTCGGTGCCCCCATTGGTGCCCGACCAGTAAAGGTTGGATGCCATAGCGAGCCATGCGAGGATCAAGATCAGCAGATAAGTGCGAAGTTCCTCGTCCTTCCAGACCTCCCTAGAGCGACCAGCCATAGCGAAGTACAGGAGGCTGAAGTTGATGCATGTAATCAGCATGAAAACCATCAGAATGACTTCTATCCTAGCGGAACCAAAGCCCATGACCCCTCCGTCGGATGTGGCGAATCCCCCCGAGGGGAGTGTGGTCAGGGAATAGTTGACCGCATCGAATAAACCCATGCCGCCAACGAAGTTGAGGAGGGCCATCTCCATCAGGGTCAATGCGATGTAGATCGTCCAGAGCCGCCGAGCGGTGCTTTCCAGAGTTATCCCCAGCTGGGAGACGGAGGGGCCAGTCAACTCCGCCCTTGCTAAGGCCATCCCCCCGCCCAATGCCCTAGAGAGGATGAGCAAACCGAGCATGATGACCCCCATGCCGCCGAGCCACTGAGAAAGGGATCTCCATAGAATGAGGCTCCTTCTCTGGCTGCCGATGCAGTCTTGTTCGGGGCCCTCGAGGCACATCGGGCTGGTAGTGGGGTCAATTACGGTCGCTCCAGTGGTAGTGAAGCCTGACATGGATTCGAACCAAGAATGGAGCAGGCCCACCAAGACATCGGAGTGGGATGCAGTGCCGTCCATGTACTCGAATGGCCCATAGAACATGCCGCCAAGCCAGAATGGCAGGGCGCCAACTACAACCACTGGGATCCACCCAAGAGCAACTGAGGCGAACGCCTCCCGATCCCTGACCCTGGTTGAGGCATCTTCGCCCTTCGAGAGGGAGACAAGTGATTGGCCTAGAAGAACGGCTAGGACCAAGGGGGCAAGGAACGTCCTCAGACCCGCCTCCAATCCCTCTTGGTGGCAACTGTATACGGCAACCACCGCCAAGGGTACTGCGACTAGGCGAACCGTCCACCCCAGAACTAATCCTACAACGTCCCAGCGCATGTCTAGCTCCCTAGAGACTTCTCGACCTTTCGCAAGTCATCGATTTCAAGGAACAGGTAGACCCTGTCCCCTTCCTCGAGAGTCTGGTCGTGCTCAGGGGCTCTCGCGTGGGGGTTACCTTCCTCATCGATTCGCTCTACCAACGCCAAATTAACTCCCAACTTTCTCTCTACTTCAGAGAACAATGTGCCGATGAGGCTGTTTCCAGACGGGATATCAGCAGAAATCGAGACTAATGATGGCATTGATGGAATTCGTTGGTAGATACCCGGGACGTGCATGTGGATGGATTTCAGTATCGAGGTCACGGCCACGCGCCTCTTGCTTACGGGACGAAGTCCGATGCGATGAATAGCTTCTACTAGGGCCCTGTCATCCAATAGCAGGCCAGTACGCAGTACGCCCTTGTCCATGGTGCGCATCGAGATGGAGATGTTGAGGTTGTCATCCCCGAGGGTTGCTATTGCGATGTCGTGATTCTCGATAGCCAACTCCCTGAGCAGATCCTCGTCCTTGGGATCGCCATGAATTACGTCTAGCCGCTTGTTGACCCCGATTGTCGAGCCAACAATCTCGTTAGCCGAATCTAGGTCTGGTTCGATGATTACCACGTTAGAACCCGAGTCTAGGTAGTGCCGTGCCAGTCGGCTACCAATTCTAGTTGCGCCAAAGATGGCGACGGAGGGAGTCACAGGCATTTCGGAGTCTGGTGTTCCCAATGCCAACGCGATGTTGCTGAACGATTTGGTTGCACCAGTGACGAAGAGCAGGTGATCTCCCTGTTGGATGATTTCGTTTCCCGATGAGAGGGTATCCCTTCCATCTCTTCCCCTAATTGCGAATATTGGGGGCACCATGGGGTGATTTCCATCAATTGTCATGCTCTCACCGGTAGTCGTTCCAATCAATGGTGAGGCCTCAGTAACTTCGGAGACGACAATCCATGCATTGTCCCCCAGAGGCAGTATGTCGTCCAAAGACGGGGCAATCAGTCCCGCTACCAACTGGTCGACTATCGCCTCTGAGGGACACACGACGAAATTCGATCTCGCCCACTTTTCGAGTGGTCCCGCCCCCCGTCTCGGGTCCATGATATTGGAGTCATCTACGTGAGCTATAGTAATCAGTCCCGAGGCCTTACGATCGCCTACCTGCTCGCTGTAGACCCGCTTGGAGAAGGCGCATCCCAGTAGGTTGACGTGGTCATCGTTGGTAGCGAAGACGATGATCTCGGCATCGCTGATGCCGGCTCTGATCAATGACTCCCTAGAAAGGGCGTTCCCAGTCACCAATAAGCAGTCAAGGGACTGGGACTCGCTAATGGCATTGGGATCTGGGTCGATGAGGGCGACTCCCCTTTGCTCACCCCTGAGTGCAGTAGCGACGCCACGGCCAATCTCGCCGGCACCTGCGATTATTACTCGCATTCGGAGATAGTGAATCCGTGGATTGGATATAATACTGCGCCACATTGGAAAATGCGGAAATTTCAAAATAAGATGTGATTACTCCTCGCAATCCGTGATTTCACCTCTGATTCTGCTCTCGGCCCCCTCCCTGTGGCGATCTGCCTGACGGATGGTCCGCCTGTAGGCCTGTCTGGCTGCTGGGGTCAATCCCGAGGGGAGCCACGTCTCTTGCGCCCGGATCCAGAAAAAAGCAACAAAGGGCGCTGCGGCTAGCACGAAGGCTGGTCTGAAGAGGGAGAGCACGAGGCATAGTGATAGGATGGCCCTGGCCAAGGTGGAAAACAGGTAGGGCTTCGTCCGAGAACCCTCCAGAAGCTGGTTGCCCTGCCACGTCGCCGGTAGCGCATGCCCGATGCATGCCAACAGTGCAATCAGCACAGCCACTGCGACTGAGAATGGGTTGAAACCAGCGATGGAAGAGAGGGGAGTCAGGTTGGGATCGAATAGGCGCACGATCAGGTAAGCCGCCTGCATCGATCCAAGGCCGAGGCCGAGTGCCCAGCCGAAGGGCGGGGACGCTCTGATGGAGGCGACACGGGGCCTCCCCACCAAGAACAAGGCTAACGAGGATTCCACTGCGGCAATAAGGAGGGAGAGGAGAGACAGGTTGCCCAAAGGCACTGAAACAGCACTGGCAGAAGAGTCTTCGATGATGGGAATGAGGATCAGCTGATCCACAGCGAGGGCGATGAACACGCCCGCAACGAGTCCATATAGCAAGTATCTCACCGCGCCGGAGAGGTCGTAGAATCCCGTCATTCGGGCAATTACGCCCCTCCACCCCACGTACACCCCCAACAGGCCTATGGCAAAGGCCACCTGCATGTGGAACATCGGAATCGAGGCGGCTGCCATGAACGGCCATGGCCCACCACCTTTGAGCCCCACGCCCCAGACAACGTTCAAACCACACAATCCAAACCGAAGGGCATGGCGCTCGAGGGCTTCAAGCGCAGGGTTCTCGGCTCCATCGGGCTGCTCAAGGGCAAGAGGAAGGTCGATGAGGAGACCACCAAGGAGCTCAGCAAGTCGCTACGCAGGGCCCTGCTGGAGGCAGATTTCAACGTCCGCCAGGCCAAGGAGCTCACAGAGCGCATCGAGAGGAGGATGCTGGAGGAAGAACCCCGACCTGGCGTGCGTCTCGAGACCCACGCCATGAACCTGATCTATTCCGAGCTAGTGAGGATTCTCGGATCCCCGCGGAGCATTCGGCCGCATAACCAGACCGTGCTGATGGTCGGCCTATATGGCCAGGGAAAGACCACCACGACCGCCAAGCTAGCGGAGTGGTGGAGGAGGAATCACAGCGCCAAGGTTGCGGTGATAGAGGCTGACGTCCACCGTCCCGGCGCTTATCAGCAACTCAGCCAGTTGCTTGGGGGGACAGGGGTCGAGGTCTATGGCGAGCCGGAGGGTGACGATGCTCCGGCTATCGTGAGGAACGGGCTTAGGAAGGTAGGTACCGCTGATGTGGTGATCATAGACACCGCTGGGAGGGACAGCCTAGATGAGAATCTGAGGGACGAGTTGCTGGAGATTGCAGAAATAGCGAACGCCACAGAGAGGTTCCTCGTCATTGACGCGCAGGTGGGACAGGCGGCAGGGCCGATGGCCGCCACCTTCCACGAACTGGTTGGGGTCACTGGAACGGTTGTGACGAAGCTGGACGGCACGGCAAGGGGCGGGGGGGCACTGAGCGCAGTGGCGACCACTGGGGCGCCCATAGTCTTCGTTGGAGAGGGAGAGAGGATTAGCGACCTAGAGAAGTTCGAGTCAGATCGCTTCATCTCCAGACTGCTTGGCATGGGCGACATCAAGGGGCTAATCGATTTGGCTCCAGATGACCTCGATGAGCAGGAGGCAATGCGCCTGACCCAGCGTCTGATGTCAGGCAGGTTCACACTCACCGACATGTACACTCAGATGGAGATGATGAGCAAGATAGGGACCTTGGACAAGGTCCTGTCACACCTCCCTGACACCATGTTTGGTGGAATGTCCAACATGAGCGTGGCGCAGAAGCGGCAGATGCAGGAGAACCTCGAGAAGTTCCGAGTGGTGATGGATTCGATGACTCAGGAGGAGAAGGATGACCCACTATTGCTGAAGTCGGGCAGAATCAGGAGGATCGCTCGCGGCTCGGGCTGCAAGGAGAAGGATGTAAAGGAGCTCCTCACACAATGGAATAGGAGCAAGAAGATGATGCGCGGAATCAAGGGGGATCGTAGGTTGAGGCGTCAGATGCAGTCTATGATGGGCGTAGACGAAGACCTCGGCTTGGGGTGATGTCCTGCAACGCAGGTTCGCCATCTTGGGGCATAGGGCCCCCAGCACCGGAGTGCTGAACCTCAACGACTTGGCTGGTTCGGGAGGCCGTACGGACGTTCTGGTGCGAGCGGTCAATGCCGCCCTATTTGTCTCACACGGAATTCGGGAGGACAGTCATGTGACATTGCACCTGCAGGGTGGGCCGGGGCCCCCGCGGAGGGTCTGCTTCGATGGTAGATCCCTGCGGGGAGTCCGTCCTGACGAGCGTTCGATTGCTGGTCACATCAAGGCCGTGCTGAGTAGCCCGGTCCCGCCTGTCGGGCGATTCATAGAGGTGTCAGCGGGTATTTCGCACTCCGGCGGGGATCTTCGACAGACCTTGGTTGAATGGGAGGGTGAGGGCTTGGTTTGCTTCGTCCTTGACGCCGCTGGGGAGTCTCCCTCCACCATTCCCCATGATGAATCCCTGGGATTCGTACTCTCCGATGACCGCCCCATGGATCAGGAGGAAGTCGTGTTGACACAGGGGCTGCCCCGTCTCTCCCTTGGCAAGGAGTGGTTGCAGGGCCATGCCTGCATCGCGATAGTCCACCATCTGCTGGATCGGGCCTAGAGCCATGCCGGCAGACCGTTTCCTCTCGGCTGAGTGGCGGCTTCGAGCAACGAGTCGGAGATTCCCGAGGGATGGTTTCTAGGCCAACTAGCTAGCGGCGTCAGGGCTGCACATCCGGCCCTCACCGCGTTGCAATCGGTGTTGGGGATGTCCTCGTCCTCAATGGTTGCCGCTCCGACCTCGAAAGCCACGCCCATGTTCTCCTTGTCGTGCATGTCAGTGGCGTTGTGGTACCATCTAGCACCCAGATCGACTGTTCGGAACCTCCCGTTCCAGATCTCGGGCACGTTCAGGTTGAGGAAGAGGTTTCCCAGCAGGAATGACGACCGAATGGCTTCGGCGCTGCTGCCATCCCCCGGCGCCAGCCTGCTGCCTTCCGGCCTACCGAGGTTAGGAGGGGACTTGGGCAGGTGGGGGGAGATGGCGTCTACGATCCTGATCGTTGCTTCGAGGGCCTGCGAGAAATCCTCGTGGGAGTATGTCGCAAGGCTGACTGCAATCGAGGGCATGCCGTACAGAGCGGCCTCCCTAGCAGCGGAGACCGTTCCCGAGTGCAGGACATCGACCGAGAGGTTCGGCCCGTGGTTGATGCCAGAGATGCATAGGGAGGGAGGGATGTCTGGAGCCCATGCCTGCAACGCCCCATCGAGGGCGACTATGACGCAGTCGCAGGGGGAGCCGTCCAATGAGAAGAATCGCAGGGGGACTGATTCGTCACTGCGAGCCTCGTCGGCTAGGTCATTGTGCTCTTGGAACTTCATGTCGCTTCGCAAGGTCAGCTTCATCCCGCTGGCTGACTGCTCCGTGAGGGGGGCGAGCACAGCCAGTGGGTGCCCCCTCCGGTGGAGGGCCCTTGCTAGCCCCATCAGCCCGGGTGCACCCACCCCGTCATCATTAGTCAGGAGCAAGGGGGTGCGTTTCACAGGCAGTGGGATGGACTGCGGTTCAAGAAACCGCGTCCTCGTCACGCTCTATATTCTCCTCGAGAGTGACCATGATGGCACCGGCGATCATCAGTACGCCCCCAACTGTCGTGTAGGCCCCCAATACGGCATCACCAGTCCACAGCCATCCGATGATGCCACCAATGACCGGCTCGAAGAGCAGCGTGATGGAGACGATGATTGGGGAGACCCACCTGAGGATGGTGTTGATTCCAGTGTGCCCGCACAAGCCCGGGCCAAGCGAGAGGTATGCCACCCAAGCCACCCAGGATGCATCGGTCCAGCCGAAGAGGGCTGCCTCGGGGCTCATGGAGGACACAGACGTCCCCTCTAGGACAAGCGAGCCCACTGACAGCCACACCCCTGCACCCAGAGTGACAGGGAGGGCGTAGACGAAGATCGGAGTCTCGCGTACCGACCTCAGGTGCCTTCCTGCCAGCAAGTACCCTACGACGGTGACGGCCCCGACGAAGGCTGCTGCATCGCCGACTAGGGAGACCTGCCCCCCGCCCCCCACATCCAAGAGGGTGATCGCAGCACCGGTGAATCCGATGATGACGCCCAAAACATGGCCCCTGCGGGCAACGGACCCCACTAGGGGCATCAGAGCGACTACCACGAGCGGATGGGTGTTCACGAAGAGCAGGCTGTGGACCAGGCTTGTGTGATCGAGGGACCAAACCCAGCAGCCGAAGTGCATTGCGAGGAAGGCGCTTGAGGCGAGCATCAACTGGGCGTCAGAGGAGTTCAGCCACGGTCGCTCCATCTTCGAGATCTGGTAGGCGAAGCCTGGGAGCAGTACTAGGGCGGTCCCCTGCATCCTCCACGATGCGCGTAGCAGCGGCGGGACATCGCTCATCTCCTGCAGCACGATGCCAGCGCTGGAGACGGCTAGGACTGCGACGCCTAGGAGGAGCCATGCGCCTGAGGGTGTGCTGCTACCAGCCCCTACCATGATCAGCCCGCCAACTCGGCGTCCATCACGCCAGAGGGCTCGGGTGCCTGGCCGTTGCCATCGCCGTCTTGGCCGATGATACCGGCCTTCCTGAACAGGACGTAAATCAGAGCACCGACTACGACGTTGATCAGAATGAAGCCGGCTAGTCGGGCGTATGGCCACCAACCATGGTGCCCGAGGGACTCGTCCACGACAGCGAGGATAGCTGACTCGACCCCGTAGAAGGCCTCCCCAGTGAGCGCTCCCGCTGCGATCATGAAGGTTAGGAGAAGCATCTGCGCCCCCCTCTTCTCCGCAGCGGCGCTCCCCTCCTCAGCCCTGATGGACTCGATCACAGGCTTCAGGCGCCTGTCCTCCCACCACGAGCGGAAGGCCCCCCCCATCAGCATGGGGAAGGTGGCTGGTGTCGGCAGGTACATGCCGAGTCCGAACGAGGTGCCCATGCCAGTGGCCCACTCTGCAAAGGCCCCTAGGGCCATCCCCATCATCAGCGCGCTCCAGTTGCCCTGTCCCTCGGCCAGGATGGTCGTGAAGTAGGCGAAGGCATTTGCCTGTGGGGCCAGGAGGTCGATCTTGCCCTCGGCGAGCAGCTTGGAGAGGAAGATGGCGACGCCCGCACCTAGGATGGCCCCGGGAACGACCCCCATGATGTTACCCTTCGAGATGTGGTAGGGCCTGTTGCCGATGTACAGGCTGTTCTTGTAGTCGCCAACGACCGTGCCGCTCATGCTGATGGCAGAGCCGAACACGGTGGTTCCCACTAGTGCCATCAGGACGGATTCCTCCTTGGAGAGGCCCACATCGATGTTGAGGAACACCAGTAGGAGCATTAGCAGGACGATGAAGGAGGTTCCTGACACGGGCTCGATCCCGGTCTCCCCCATGACCCGGACGGCGATGGCGCCAAGCAGGAAGGTGGTGGACAGCAGGACGACGGAGAAGATCAGCGAGGGGAGCAGTGGGTACCCGCCGACAACGAAGATCAGCGTGATGGCGACGAACGAGATGCCCATGAAAATGGGTATGTGGTATAGCGGCCACTCGTACCACCCCTTGCCGTCGACGAACTCCTCGCCCTTCTCGCCGGTGAAGGCCTGGGCTATTTCGCCGAAGATCCCAGCGAAGGTAGGAGTCATCTTGAGCAGGCCGAGTAGCCCCCCGCCTAGGATGGCCCCTATGGCGACTGTGCGTACGATTGAGCCAAAGGCCTTCCACTGCACTATCGGGTATACCGGGTCCGAGCTCGTGTCCCCATAGTCCGTGATGTTGATGTAAATGCCCAGTTCGGGGTCGTAGACGGGGACATCCTGGAGCACTGCGAGGGGAATCAGCCAGAACCAAGCCAGGATCGCGCCGAGGTTGACGAGCAGCGCGGCCCGGAACTTCATGAACCAGCCTATTGCGAAGAGAGTGGGGCTCAGCTCTATTCCCAGGAAGGTGTATGACATCGGGTTGCCCGACTCGTAGGGGGTGATTCCCCCGTAGGGGGCATGGCCGTCCTCCAGCTTGCTGGGTTGGTGGAGCCATCGCTCAGTGTATATCGAGGCCAAGCCCCACTTCTCGCCGGAAAGAGCCATCGCGAACCAATCGGCGATGCTGCTGGGTATCCCGGCCACCTTCCTCGACCATCTGATGGGATAGTCGATGACGAACATGAAGCCCATGGTGAGGACAGTCCATATCCCGACTGTCTTGAGGGACTCGCGCGCCGCCTCGGCCGAGCCGGCGCTGACGTCGGACGCGATGTCGAGCATCTTCAAGGTGGCTTCGAACCCGGGCATGGGGAGGGGGTCCTCGACCAGCCAGACCCGTCTGAAGATGATGAAGTACATCACGCCGAGGAAGCCTGCGAACATCGATGCTATGATGCCGATGAAGGCGAGGTTCAGGGTGTCTATGGAAGAGATCAGGTGGCCGTCGCCAACCATGTAGTCGTCGGAGTATGCCAGCAGGAAGATGGCGGGGAATGTGAAGATGAACCCCGTCGAGGCATGGGTCGCCCCCGTGGTCGCGCTGGTGGCGATGTTGACCTCCGAGGGGGACCACTGGAGAGCCATCCCCAGCAGGTATGCCACATACCAGGCAGCGGACACAGCAAGGCCGATCTTGAGGCCGATGTAGGCTGTGACCCCGCTGAATACGGCACCGATCAGTATGCCTATGATGACCTTCCTCGTGTCCCAGTGGCTGATTTCGAAGGAGTCGCGGAGGTTCTTCTCCTCGAGGTACTGCTCGAGGACCCCGGTGTTCAGGTTGTTGTACATGTCCTCGTCGAGCCACGTCAGCGTCCCCCCCTCGATGGCCTCGAGGCCGGAGGCTGTGACGGGCTGGCGATATGCAGAGCGCTCTACGTCGGACATGCCCCTCCTCCCGAGGGTCGGAGATTGGCGCTTATACTTCTCGCGGTGGTAGGGGACGCCAGTGGGGAATCCCGCCCTAGTGGTCCCTGCTGATCTTGTAGCGGCCCATGGCTTCCACCCACTGTATCTCGCCGCCGGGCTGGATGTTCATGCCCTTGTCGAGGGGGAGGATGAGGTTCTGGTAGGTCTTGTTGTCCATGCCATGGACCTCGTTGCCCTGGATGTGGGTGACGATGGCCGAGCCCTTCTCGATAATCGGGATGTTGATGGTGTCGGTCACCGTTCCCACGTGGGACCGCTTCTGCCCGGTGAAGATGTCCTCCAGCTCGATCCGGGCCTTGGCAGAGCCGTGCTTGCCCGGCTTGGACTTTGACATGCCGAGGATCTTGAAGGCGTCATCATCGATTGCGACGTAGCGACCGACCTTCAGGGTCCTGATCTCCGCACGCGTGGTCCCGGGCACGGACCCGTGGCCAAAAGCGGCCTTATCAGCATTCGGGATGTGTGGCCCCGGGCCGGGTGCCGGGTGGTCCCCGGCCCGGGGTTACGTATGACCGAATAAGGCTCAGTCGTCCTTGCGGCGTCCTAGCATGGCAGCGCCGAGCAGGGAGATCGCAGCGAGCATGGATGGGAATCCAGGCGTGAACCCGAGGTCGGGCTGCGCGTTCTCCCCCTTGGCGGCCTCGGACCTGCTGTCCGATGTGTCGATGGCGTCGCAGTCGCCGTCTCCGTCGAAGTCCGAGGGCGTCGAGCTCAGCAGCTTGCTGTCGGTGCCGCAGGCGGCCTCGTCAGCATCCGTGTAGCCATCGCCGTCATCGTCGGTGTCAGCATTGTCGCCGATCCCGTCGCCGTCGGTGTCGTCCCACTCGGTAGCGTCGAGTGGCCACGGGTCGTCGGCATCGGGCTCGTTGTCGCCGTCGTCATCGGTGTCGTCGTTGTCGCCGATGCCGTCGCCGTCGGTGTCAGTGTCCTCTGTGGAGTCCATCGGGAAGGCGTCGTCTGCGTTGAGGACGCCGTCCTCGTCCATGTCCGAGTCGGCGTTGTCACCGATGGTGTCGCCATCCAGGTCGCTGGACTCAGTGGGGTCCATCGGGAAGGCGTCGAGGCCGTCCGGGATGCCGTCGTTGTCGTCATCGGTGTCCGCTCCGTCGCCAATCCCGTCGCCGTCGTTGTCAGAGGTCTCTGTGGGATCCAGCGGGAGCGCGTCCTCGAAGTCCAGTTCGCCATCGCCATCGTCGTCCGTGTCAGCATTGTCGCCAACGCCGTCGCCGTCGGTGTCGACCCACTCGTCGGGGTCCATCGGGAACGCGTCGGAGACATCGGGCACGCCGTCGTTGTCGTCGTCGGTGTCCGATGCGTCGTCAGCCCCGTCTTCGTCGTTGTCGGCGCTGGCTTCCGGATCGTTGTCGAACTGGTCGAGGTCGTCGGGCGTGCCGTCGCCGTCGGTGTCGTCGTCGGCGTTGTCGCCGATGCCGTCGCCGTCGAGGTCGTTCTGCTCGGTCGGGTCGAGGGGGAACGCGTCCAGGGTGTCAGGCACGCCGTCGTTGTCGTCGTCCGGGTCGGAGTTGTCGCCGATGCCGTCGCCGTCGTTGTCAGCGTGCTCGCTGTGGTCGGTCGGGAACAGGTCCCAGTCAGTGTTCTCCCCTGGCCATGCCTGTGCGGGCGCGTCGGGCGAGATGAGATTCTGCGCGACGAGGACATCCCAGTACTCGTCCCAGCTCAGGGCGCCGTTGGCGTCCGAGTCGAAGGCCATGAATCCGGCCCATGTGACGTTGAACTCGTCCTCGTGTTGCCAGTAGTCGCCGTCATCGGTCCCATTGCCGTCATCGGTGCCGTTGGTGTCGTTCCAGTCGCCGTCGTCGCCGCCCCAGGCAACCATGTCCTGGATGCAGTCTGGTTGGCCGTCGCCGTCGTCGTCGACGGTAGCCCCATTGCCTGCTATGAGGTACTCCATCTCGTCGCTCTCCTGGTAGTCGGTGTAGTTGCCGGTGTAGTTGTATCCGGAGGCCATGCCGTAGACTACGACTAAGCAAGTGTCATCGGTCAGATTGAGGTCCCATACGACTTCGATCGACGGCGAGCTGTTGTCGAACGGATTTGCGGACAAGTTGGACTCAAAGAACATCTCCTCATCGTGCTCATTCCATTCGTCCTCGCCGTCCGGGCAGTCCTCCCAGCCGTCATTGACCTGGTAAACCCATATCTCGGAGCCGTCGTGGCAGTCGAACCAGTTGGTAGGCTCGCCGGACTCGGACCACTGCTGCTCGTCAGAGCCGTCCTCGCAGTCGTCCCACCCGTCATTGACGTAATCGAAGGGGATCTCTTCACCGTTGCCGCACACGAAGGTGTGGTCGCCAACGTTGTCGATGTGCTCGACGAACCACATCATGTCGTACGTCCAGTTTTCATTGATGCCCTCGAGCACCCAAGTCAGGGACGTGGTCTGGTCGGCCCAGTAGCCAACCAGGCCGAGGATGCATCCTACTTCGTCCTCCTCGCTCCACTCGTCCATCCCTTCTTCGGTCTCGGGGAAGCACTCATCATCTCCCATGTCATAAACGTCCCATATCGAATCCGCCATCAGGCCGAGGTCGATGTGAGAGCTGTTGTGGCTCGTCGTGTCCATGTCGTCCATGTCGTCATCTCCGTCGCCCTGGTAGGTCACAGCGAAGAAGAAGTACGCCTCGTCTCGGCTGATCTCGCCGTCATCGTTCGAGTCGATGAAGTTGAACTGGTCGAGGAAGCATGACAGCCCCTCCCAAACCGGGTCGCACGAGCCGTCGATGTTGGGGTAGCCGTCGTTGTCCCAGTCGTCGTCCAGGTTGTCGCAGATCCAGTCACCGTCACCGTCGCTCGGTGTGTCGTAGACGTCCGTGCCGTCAGAGCCGCATTCCTCCTCGAGGTCGTCGTCCCAGCCATCGCCGTCGTCGTCCCAGTCCTCGTACCAATCGCTCATGTCGCAGTCGACTGTGTAGTTGGCATCCCCGGTGCCGCTCATGTCGAACTGGCCGGTCGCGACGGTGTCGGGCTGGCCGTCACCATCAGTGTCCATGTTGACGCATGGGTCCCTCGGGTCCAGGTCGTACTCGTCTCGCACGCCGTCGTTGTCGTCGTCGAGGTCGTAGTTGACCATGGTCTGCGATATCGGCAGAGTGACGTCGTCGATCCACACTGTGTCCGCGTTGGCATCGACGCTGGCGTCCTTGTAGTACATCCACTGGAAGGTGTGGTACCCTGCGGTGACTGTGCCCGAGTGGGTCCCGCTCGTGATACCGGACCAGCTGTTGACCAGGCTTCCGTCCAAGTAGAAGCGCAGGTAGTCCCAGAACCCCTCCGTGGAGGTCTCGTAAGCGAACGAGTAGGGGCCATTCTGCGTGTCCATTACCAGCTCGAGAGAGCTCGTCTGGGAATGGACGATGTCGCCGGACTCCGCGCTGAAGCTGCCGTTGATCACGGTGTTGGACTGGACGAACCAGTCCGCATCGCCGAAGGTGGTCCAGCCGGAGGGTATCGCCCCTCCCTCGAAGTTGCCCTGGAAGGGCGGGTCTCCGGTGAAGTCGGGGATGCCGTCGCCGTCGTTGTCCTCCCATGCCGTGCCGTTGTACGGGAAGGCGTCGTTCTCGTCATCGACGTTGTCGCCGTCGTCGTCGGGGTCGGATGAGTCGCCGAGCCCGTCGCCGTCCGTGTCAGTGCAGTCGGAGCCGTCGTTCGGCAGGTCGTCCTCGTCGTCGGGGCAGCCGTCGTTGTCGTCGTCTGTGTCGGCGTTGTCCCCGATGCCGTCGCCGTCAGCGTCGGTGGTCTCGTTGGCGTCCAGCGGGAAGCCATCGTTGTAGTCGTACACGCCGTCGTTGTCGTCGTCGGCATCCTGGTTGTCGCAGTAGCCGTCGCCGTCGGTGTCGATCTGCTCGCCTGCATCGGTCGGGCAGGGGTCGTCCACGTCGTCGACGCCGTCAGCGTCGTCGTCCATGTCCTCTATGTTGCAGTCGTCGGTGCCGTCAGAGCACTCTCCCTCGCCCTGCACCCAATGCGGGATTACGACATTGTCCACGTAGGCGCTGTCTATCCCAGCGTAATCCGAACCGTCCTTGGAGTATGTCCATGACAGCGTATGCGTGCCTTGGTCCACCCATACAGAGGCGTGTCCGTACACCGGGTCCCATACGTCTAGGGAGGTGTCCTCGTCGTCGGTGACGCCATCGCTGTCCGAGTCGCCACAGTCGTCGTAGCCATCACCAACCCATGTCAGTGGGATGAAGGTCTCGCCATAGGCGCCCTCTGTCGAGCAGATGAACTCGTCACCAGTCACCTGGGCGTGGCTTTCCATCGGAGTCCGTCCGGAGTCACAGAACTCCTCTGCGCCGTCGACCAGGAAGCAGATCGTGTCGTATCTGGCCTCCGAGCTGACTACGTAGTCGAACTCCACCCAGCCGTCCTCGGTCTCTATGGTTACTTCCAAGGTAGATTCCTGGCTGCTGCCAATATTCCCTGCCTGAGCGGCCAACCCACTGGGGTCTGGCCATCCGCTATTGTGATCGAAATCTGCGTCCCCGGACAGTTCCCAGCCGTTAGCGCTATGGTCGTCAAGGCCAGTGAAGTCGCCTGACTCGAAGCCATCGGAAATCTCCCCCGAGGTCCAATCGATCTCGTCGGGCATGCCGTCGCCGTCGGTGTCCTCCCATGCCTGGGAGTGCCTGGGGAAGGCGTCGTCGACGTCGGCGACGCCGTCGCCGTCGTCGTCGTCGTCGGCATTGCTGCCGATGCCGTCGCCGTCGTAGTCGTCCCACTCGTCCGCGTCCAGCGGGAAGGCGTCCTCGTCGTCGAGGTAGCCGTCGTTGTCATCGTCATCGTCGACGGTGCCCTGCCAATAGCCGGAGGCGTCGATGGAGACGGTGCTGCCCCATCCGTTGCTGAGCATGACCTCGCCGGCCGCGGGAACGGTAGGCGTGATCGTGTATGTGAACGAGGTGTCGCCGGTCCACGTCTCGGAGTATACCGAGCCGTCGGGCAGTATGATGTCCAGCCATCCCTCGGTAGGCCAGGGGTCAGAGTCCACGGCAACCACTAGTGTGGCCGTGGTGAAGCTCGTGGCCGAGAAGGTGCAGCTGCTGTACGAAGAGTAGTCGTTAGCTATCGAGCAAACGGAAGTCCCGTCCCATGTCGCCTCTACTGCATGACCGCCATCCCCATACGAGTCGTAGACATCAATCACGTAGTCGCCCCACAGGTCCAACTGGACCTCGCCCGAATGGACGTAGGAGAACGTGGTGTCGGCGGTCCACGTCTCGGAGACGACAGAGCCGTCTGGCATCGTGATGTCCATCGACCCTTCATAGGCCCATGAGTCGGTGTCGACCGCGACCTCCAGATTTTCCGTCGCCAAGTCCGTGGCTTCGAAGGTGCACGAGTCGTAGGTGCTGTAGTCGGACCCGCTGATCGAGCACAGGGTCATCCCGCCGAGGGAGGCCGTGATGCTGTGGCCGCCGTCGCCGTATGAGTCGAAGACCTCTATCGTGTAGGTTCCCGTGACCGGGTCGGAGGGGGTCGTGTAGTACCCGCCCGTGTTGTCGGT